>Ga0116228_10000317_pt1 | contig 35487 bp, 35 predicted proteins | sample S1TSphfallax_2_FD_89694 | JGI IMG/M metagenome (GOLD analysis project Ga0116228, IMG submission 89694) | Host-associated microbial communities from peat moss isolated from Minnesota, USA - S1T2_Fc - Sphagnum fallax MG | ecosystem: Host-associated > Plants > Peat moss > Unclassified | place... | reverse complement strand
CAGATACTGCTGCCTGCCCTGCGTAAATCCGCCGATGCGTCGGTGATTTTCGTCTCGAGCGGCGTCGTCAAGAGTTCCCGTCCGTTTTGGGGGGCTTATGCGGTGTCCAAGATGGGTCTGGAAGCCGTGCGCGCCATGTGGTCGGAGGAGCTCGAAGGTGAACCCAATATCCGCTTCAACAGCGTGAATCCGGGCCGGATGCGCACCGCCATGCGCGCCGCGGCATACCCGGCCGAGAATCCCAACAGCCTGCCGTCGCCGCTCGCGGTGAGCGGCACGTTCTTGTATTTGCTGAGCGCACATGGCCGCGCCGTCGGAGGCGCCTTCATCGACGCGCAATGAACACCATGAGGAGTGAACGAATGCCGTTACGACAAGGCTTCGCGGTTGTCGCCGCATCCCTGCTGATCCTCTGCATCGGTATCGCGCGCGCCAAGGACGCGGCACCGCTGCACACTTTCGACGGCTCCTATGTGATTCACGATTTCCACTTCGACTCCGGCGAGACTTTGCCCGAACTGCGCCTGCACTACACGGCGCTCGGCAAGCCGCACAGGAATGCGCTCGGCCACGTCGATAATGCGGTGCTCGTCATGCACGGCACCGGCGGTTCCGGCAACAGCCTTCTCAACGAACATTTCTCAGGCGAGCTGTTCCAGCCGGGGCAACTGCTGGACGCCGACCGGTATTTCATCATTCTGCCCGACGGTATCGGGCACGGAAAATCCAGCAAGCCGAGCGACGGCCTGCATGCACGCTTTCCGCACTATGGCTATCACGACATGGTGGCCGCGCAGTACGCGCTGGTGACCAAGGGCTTGGATGTGGATCACCTGCGGCTGGTGATCGGCACCTCGATGGGCTGCATGCACACCTTCATGTGGGGCGAGATCCATCCGCAGTTCATGGACGCATTGATGCCGCTGGCGTGCGCACCCGTGCAGATCGCCGGCCGCAACCGGGTATGGCGCGAGCTCGTCATCGATGCGATCCGCAGCGATCCTCAATGGAACGACGGGGACTACACCGCCGAACCGGCGGCCGCGCTGCGCACCGCGGCCGGCATGCTGCTGATCGCGGGCAGCGCGCCCATTCAAATGCAGCTGGCCCTGCCGACGCGCGATGCGGCCGACGAATTCGTGCAGAAATACCTGCAGCGGGAAATGGCGGAGCTGGACGCGAACGATTTGCTGTACGCGGTCAGCGCGTCACGCGACTATGATCCGTCGGCGGATCTCGACAAGATCACCGCGCCGCTGCTGCAGATCAACTCCGGCGATGACTTCATCAATCCGCCGGAACTGGGCATCGCGGAGCGGCAGATCAAACGCGTCAAGAACGGCCGCTTCATCCTATTGCCGGCCTCGGATCAAACCCATGGTCACGGAACCCACACCTGGGCCGCCGTGTGGAAGCAATACCTGGCTGAGTTGCTCGACGCGTCGCGACCGGCGAACAACTGAAGATCACGTGGGCGTGCGCGATTCGCCTGAAGCCACGATATCTGCCGCTGCCGCTGCCTCGGCCGCCGCATCTATCTCGTTGATCAGCGCATTGCGTTCGCTTGAGAGCATCGCGCGAGAGTGGCCGCGCGGCAGCTCTCTCGACAGGTGAACCGGTCCGAAGCGTATGCGCATCAGTCTGCTGACGATGATGCCGCGCGCCGCCCACCAATGGCGCACCAGCGCGGACCGTGTCGCACGGACCGTGACATTGAGCCAGTGATTGGCCCCCTCGCCATACTGTGGCTCTGCCTTGAGGATGCTCATGGCCTCCCCCTCGCAGTCTGTGGCATTGCGAAACTCTTCGATCAAAACATCGTTCAAGGCGCCGCGCATTCGCAACACGTAATCCACAGTCAACGCATGCACGCCGCGCGACACGCGGTTCGCCCATGAACCATCGTCGGTGAGGATCTCCAGTCCACCGTCAACGGGCGGCATGGGCTGTATCGCCAACCATCGGCCCGATGTGCGCGCGACGTTGAGTAGTTCGGCGGCACGGGCGGTGGCGGCCTTGATATCGAGGTTTTCCCCCGGAGATCGATGAAACAGCAAAACGTGCAGTTGCTTCGCATCGGCGTGCAACCGCACGGGCCGGCCATCGAGCGTGATGCGATCGCGCTCGCCGAGCTTCACGCCCAGCTCGGGGACGCTGCCGTTGACGTGTAAGCGGCCTTCACGGATCCAGCGTTCCACCTCACGCCGCGAGCCGACACCCGCCGCCGCCATCACCTTTTGAATGCGCGGGGCGGCCACCCGCGGGGCGGCCACCCGCGGAGCGCCCTCCCGCGGGGCGGCCACACGCGCAGCGGGCAACCGTGGGGCGGATGCCCGCGGGGTCTGCCGCTGGGTGGGGGCTTTATCCTCGCGGGGCGCGGTGGGCTTGCGGGGAACTCGCGCAGGCATCAATTCGCGTCATCTTGCACACCACGCGCGACCAAACCCGGCGTGCGCTCGGCACTGTCCTGCACAGGCCGCTCATCGTCTTCATCGGGCTGCGCCTCCATTTCGAACGCATCCGGCGTCACGGCGGCCTCCAGATCCGGTGTCGGCGTTTCCGGCCCGGCTCCCGGCAAGGTCAACTGCACGCGCAGCTCCTCCAATTCCTTCAGCTGCGCCAGCGTCGGCAGGTCGTCCAGCTTTTTCAGGCTGAAATAATCGAGGAACTCGCGCGTCGTGCCGAGCAGCTCGGGTTTGCCGGGGACGTCGCGATGACCCACGACGCGGATCCAATTGCGTTCCAGCAAGGTTTTGATGATGTTCGGATTCACGGCGACACCGCGGATTTGCTCGATCTCGCCCCGCGTGATGGGCTGCCGGTAGGCCACCAACGCCAGCGTTTCGAGCAGTGCGCGCGAGTACTTCGCCGGACGTTCCTGCCACAGACGCGACACGGGCTGCGCAACGTCGGCCTTGATCTGAATGCGGAAGCCGCTCGCGACTTCGAGCAATTCGATGCCGCGGCTCTCGTAATCATGTGTCAGCGCCGCGATGGCACCCCGCACGTCCTCAGGCCGGGATTCGTCGCGCTCATCGAAAACGCCAACCAGCTCATCGACGGACAACGGACGTCCCGCGGCAAGCAACGCGGCTTCGACCACATTCTTCACATATTGATCGTTCATTGAGCTTTCCCGATGTCCTCGTTTGCGGCACCGTCGTCTGCCACCAGTTTGAGGTGGCGTCCCGGGTTGCCTAGTCTGACATGCAGCGGCGCGTACGGCTCCGCCTGCGCGATTTCGATCAACCCCTCGCGCAAGAGTTCCAGCACGGCGACAAAAGTGACCGTCACGCCGCGCCGGCCCTCTTCCGCGTTGAACAGGCGGGAGAAGTCGACGAAGGCGCTGCTGGTCAATGCCGACAGCACGTCGGTCATGCGTTGCCGCACCGACAAAGGCTCGCGCTGCACGTGATGGTGCGCGAACATGTCGCTTCTGGACAAGACATCTTGAAACGCCAGGAGCATTTCCTGCAGGGTGACCTGGGGCGGCAAACGCACCACCTTGCGGTCCACCAAATCCGCCGAGGCCTGCCACGTGTCGCGATCCAGCCGCGGCATGCGGTCGATACTCTCCGCGGCACGTTTGAAGCGCTCGTACTCTTGCAAACGCCGCACCAATTCCGCGCGCGGGTCCGCTTCCTCCGCGGCCGCCTCGGTGGCCATCCGCGGCAGCAACATGCGCGACTTGACCTCCGCCAAGGTCGCCGCCATCAGCAAATACTCGCCCGCCAGTTCCAGCTGTAGTACCTGCATCAGCTCGATATAGCGCATGTACTGCCGCGTGATCTCGGCGATCGGTATGTCCAGGATATCCAGATTCTGGCGGCGAATCAGATACAGCAGCATGTCGAGCGGCCCCTCGAATGCTTCGAGAAATACTTCCAAAGCCTGCGGCGGAATGTACAGATCGCGCGGCAGTTCGGTGATGGCCTGACCCTCCACCACGGCGAACGGCATCTCGCTTTGCGCAGGCGGGGCCACCGGGGCCGATGGCACTGCGGCTACTTTCTGCACCAGCTTCAACTCCGGTTTCATCGGTAATTCATGGCCATGGCTTGACGTACGGCGTCCAGCGTATCACGCGCCGCGGTTCGCGCCCGCTCACACCCCTCGGCGATGATACCCCGTACCAGATCCGGATTCTCCACGAACTCCTGCGCGCGCTTGCGGATGCCTGCGATCTCCTCGACGACCTTTTCGATGAGCGGCGTCTTGCACTCGAGGCATCCGATGCCCGCACTGCGGCAACCGGACTGTACCCACCCCTGCGTCTCGGCGCCCGAATAAATCTTGTGCAAATCCCAGACCGGACACTTGTCGGGATCGCCAGGGTCGGTGCGGCGCACCCGCGCCGGATCCGTCTGCATCGCCCGCAGTTTTTTCACCACCGAATCGGGGTCTTCGCGCAAGCCGATGGTATTGCCATACGACTTGGACATCTTTCTGCCATCGAGGCCCGGCACTTTCGGCGTCGCCGTCAGCATCGCGTCCGGTTCGGGCAGAATCGAGATGCCCGCGCCCTCGAGCCAGCCCAGCAGCCGGTCGCGATCGGCGACGGTCAGCCGGGCATTCGACTCGAGCATGGCGCGCGCCTTGTCGAGCGCATCGCCGTCCCCCTTCTCCTGATATTCCTTGCGCAGGGTGCGGTACATGGCGGAGTTGCGCGAGCCCAGGCTCTTGATGGCCTTCTCGACCTTTTGCTCGAATCCGGTTTCCCTGCCGTAGATATGATTGAAACGTCGCGCCACCTCGCGGGTGATCTCCACATGCGCAACCTGGTCCTCGCCTACCGGCACGAATTGTGCGCGGTACAACAGGATGTCGGCGCTCTGCAGCAGGGGATAACCGAGGAAGCCATAGGTCGACAGGTCGCGATCCGCCAGTTGGGTCTGCTGGTCCTTGTACGAGGGCACCCGCTCCAGCCACCCCAGCGGGGTGATCATGGACAACAGCAGGTGCAGTTCCGCATGCTCCGGAACCTTCGACTGAACGAACAGCGTCGCGACACCGGGATTGAGCCCCGCTGCCAGCCAGTCGATCGCCATGTCCCATACATATTCCTCGAGCTTCGAGGTGTCGTCGTAACCGGTGGTCAAGGCGTGCCAGTCCGCGATGAAAAAATAGCATTCGTACTGATACTGCAGCTCGACCCAATTCTTCAAGGCCCCATGGAAGTTTCCCAGGTGCAATTGCCCGGTGGGCCGCATACCGGAAAGTACCCGCCGGTTTTGCAGTGTGCTGCTCATGCGATCGGACTCACCCAAAGCGCGTTGATGACATGTCCGATTGCGCGGTAGGCCGGATTGAAGAGCCAACCGATGAAATGCGTGGCGGATAGTGCTATGACGATGAACAAGCCCACCGGCTCCACTTTTTCCAAACCTGCGCCAATGCGCCTGGGCAGCAGCCCCGCCAGGACGCGCCCGCCATCGAGAGGCGGTATCGGCAGCAAATTGAACAGCCCCAACACCACGTTGGCGACGATGCCCGCCTGCGCCATCAGAACCATCCAGTTGTTCAAGGTCACGCCGCCTTCCAGCCGCACCACCGCGGCCAACACCCCACACCAGATCAGCGCCATGACGAAATTCGCCGCAGGTCCCGCGGCGGCCACCAGAATCGAAGCGCGGCGCGGATTGCGCAGCGCGCTGATCGCCACCGGCACCGGCTTCGCCCATCCGAATACCGGCAGACTCATCGCCAGCAACAGTCCCGGCACCAGCAGCGTCCCGACCGGATCGATGTGCCGCAACGGGTTCAAACTCAAACGGCCGAGCATCGCGGCCGTGCGGTCACCGAAATACCTGGCGGTCCAGCCATGAGCAACTTCATGCAGGGTAACGGCAAATAGAAGGGGGATCGCATAGATCGAAATCTTGATAAGAAATGCATCTAAATCCAATGCTTGCACTCGTTATTTAAAATGTGTGCGAACTCGGGTGCCCGCATTTGCAAGTATTATACGGTGACGGGCGCCGCAAAGGGGCTCACGTCTCCGCGCCCCTCCCTGACGACGATGGCGCGATCTCCAGACAGATCGATCACCGACGTCGGCATCAGGCCGCAATTGCCGCCGTCGAGCACCAGGTCCACGCTCCTGCCGAGCCGGTCGTAGATCTCCTTGGCGTCGGTCAGCGGCAGATCGTCGCCCGGGAGCAGCAACGTCGAACTCATCACCGGCTCGCCGAACTCGCCCAGCAACATGGCCGTGACCGGGTGATCAGGAACCCGCAACCCGATGGTGCCGCGCCGCTCGTGTTTCAAACGCCGCGGCGTCTCGCGCGACGCCTTGAGCAAAAACGTGTACGGCCCCGGTGTGCAGGCGCGCAGCAGGCGATACTGCCAATTCTCCACCACGGCATATTTGCCGACCTCCGCCAGGTCCCGGCAGACGAGCGTGAAATGGTGGTTGCGGTCGGTCTGCCGGATCTCACGAATGCGTTCCAGCGCCGCCTTGTCACCGATGTGGCAGCCGAGCGCGTAGCAGGAATCCGTGGGATAGACGATGACGGCACCGCCGCGCAACGCCTCGATGGCCTGGCGGATGAAGCGTCGCTGCGGAGAGACCGGGTGCAGTTGCAGATAGATGCTCATGCGGTCGGCTATGATACGCGCATGGCTCAACTCCTCGAATGGTCGCCCCTCGTCGTATTCTTCATCGCCTTCAAGACGCTGGACATCTACTGGGCCACCGCCGCGCTGATGGTCGGCTGCGTGCTGGTGATGCTGATTCATCGGCTGCGGACCGGCAGGTTCAAGACCATGCACGTGATCACGGCAGGGGTGGCTGTGGCGCTCGGCACCGCCACATTGTTGTTGCACGACAAGCGCTTCATTCAATGGAAACCGACGGTCCTGATGGGCGTCACCGCTGCCGTGTTCCTCGGCAGTACCTTCATCGGCCGGCAGCCGCTGGTCCGGCGCATGCTCGAGTCGGTGTTCGAAGAACCGCTGCAGGTGTCGGCGCGCGCCTGGACCACGCTCAACCTGCTCTGGGCTGCATGGTTCGCATCTCTGGCTCTCTTGAACATCTACATCGCGCGTAATTTTGCCGAGAACGTTTGGGTCAATTTCAAGGTGTTCGGCATCACCGGGGCGACGATGGTGTTCGTGATACCGCAGGCGCTGTGGTTGAGCAGCAAGGTCAAGCCGACCGCACCCGAGGGTGCCTGATGCCGCCGCACGACCGGGAAGTCAAGCTCAAGGAACGCCTCGAAAGCCGTTTCTCGCCCACATTTCTTCACATATCCGACGAGGGCCACCTGCACGCCGGTCATGTAGGAGCCGCCGACGGCCGCGGCCACTTTCGTGTCAAAATTGTGTCAGACGCTTTCAGCGGCCTGACGCCGCTCGCCCGTCATCGCTTGGTGTACGCCGCCGTGGCGGATCTGCTCGAAACGGAAATTCATGCGCTCGCGATAGACGCACTGCCGCCGCTGGAGAGATAGGGCAGTTACGGCTACACTGCCGCCCCTTGGGCGCCGCCATGTCGGCCAGGGTGCCTATTCGTCCAAAGGATTCATAATGAGAAAATTTTCCATCGCACCATGGGCACGACTGACCACTGTCGCGGTGATTACCGTGCTGCTGGCCGCCTGTGGCAAGGGACAACAGCCGCAAACCCCGGCGACCGCCCCCACCGACAAACCCGATGCCAACGCCGTTGCCACCGTGAACGGAACGCCCATCTCTCGTGCCACCTACGACATTTACGTGAAGAGCTTGCTGCAGCAAAGCGGCAAGTCGCCGGCTGATCTGACGCCCGAGCAGAAGGGTCAGGTGCTGGATGAACTGATCGGCCTGCAGTTGATTTCCGAGCAAGCGGTCAAAGACGGCGTCGACAAGGATCCGGACGTCACCGCGCGCCTCGCGCTGCTGCGCATGCGTGTCCTCACGGATGCACAGTCGCAGAAATACCTGAAAGACAAGGAGCCGACGGATGCCGAACTGCACGCGCAGTACGACACGGCGGTTGCCAGCCTGGACAAGACCGAATACAAGGGCCGGCACATCCTGGTCGCCACCAAGGAGAAGGCACAGGAATTGATCAAGAAGATCAAGGGTGGCGCGAAGTTCGAGGATGTCGCCAAGGCCGAGTCCACGGACAGCTCCAAGACCAACGGCGGCGATCTTGGCTGGTTCACGCCAAGCCGCATGGCCAAGCCGTTCGGCGATGCCGTCAAGACGATGAAGAAAGGTGAGATGACGCAGGAACCGGTGCAGACGCAATTCGGCTGGCACATCATCAGGATCGACGACATCCGCGATGCGACTCCGCCGCCGTTTGATCAGGTCAAGCAGCAGCTGACCAATCAGATCATCCAGAAGAAGCTGCTGGCGTATGTCGATGGCCTGAAGAAATCGGCCACCATCGTCAAACAACCGCTGTAGTTCGACTTGCGGGAGGCGGCGGATCACCCGATCCGCCGCCGCTCAGCTTTCCAGTTTCTTCAAGAACGCGGCTTCATCCAGCACCGCTATTCCAAGCTGCTCGGCTTTCTTGAGCTTCGATCCGGCCTGCTCACCCGCAACGACGTAATCGGTCTTCTTCGAAACGCTGCTGCTCACCTTCCCGCCCAGTTTCTGGATTGCCTCGCCCGCCGCTTCGCGCGACATGCTAGTCAGCGTGCCGGTCAGCACGAAGGTCTTTCCTTGCAGCCCGCCCGGGCTGCCGGCCACAACGATCTGCGGCCAGTTGATGCCGGCTGCCAGCAGCCGATCGAGCACGGCGCCATTGTCCGCGTCGCCAAAATATGCAGCGACGTTCTTCGCCACGACCGGGCCGATATCGGGCACACGTTGAATTTCTTCATCGCCTGCCCGCCGCAGGGAGTCGATGTCCTTGAAGTATTGCGCCAGCGCCAATGCCGTCGCCTCGCCCACGTCGCGGATACCCAAGGCATACAGGAAACGCGGCAACGTCGTTTGCTTCGCCGCCGCGATCGACGCGTGCAGCTTGCGCGCCGACTTCTCGCCCATGCGTTCCAAGTCGGCCAGCTGATCATCGCGGAGCGCGAACAGATCCGCGGGCGTCCGCACCCAGTCGCGCTCGACGAGCTGCTCCACCAGCTTCTCCCCCAACCCCTGGATATCGAGGGCGCGGCGCGAGGCGAAGTGCCTTATTTCTTCCCTGCGCTGTGCGGAACATCGCCTGCCGCCTGTGCAGCGGGCGACGGCTTGATCGAGCTCGCGCACCACCGGCGAGCCGCATACGGGGCAGACGCTCGGCAACTCGATGAGCTGCGCCCCTTCTGGGCGCCGCTCCGGGATGATCCGTGCCACTTCGGGGATCACATCCCCTGCACGGCGGATGACCACCGTATCGCCCACCCGCACGTCCTTGCGGGTCAGTTCGTCCATGTTGTGCAGCGTCGCATTGCTGACGGTGACTCCACCGACGAAGGTGGGCTCCAGGCGGGCCACGGGCGTCAGCGCGCCGGTGCGCCCCACCTGGAATTCGATGCCCCGCACCACGCTCAAGGCTTCTTCGGCCGGGAATTTATGCGCGATAGCCCAGCGCGGCGCCCGCGACACGAACCCCAGCTGCCTCTGCCGTTCGAGGTCGTCCACCTTGTAAACGACGCCGTCGATCTGGTACGGGAGCTTGGCGCGCGCGGCGCCCATGCGCCGGTAGTAATCGAGGCAGCCGTCGATCGATTCCGCCACCTCGGATTGCGGGCAGATCTTGAATCCGAATTCCCGCAATGCCTGCAATGTCCCGCTGTGACGCTGCGGGAAGGTCGCGCCCTCGACGCTCCCCAAGCCGTAAACGAACATGTCGAGCGGTCGCGCTGCGGTCATGCGCGGATCGAGCTGCCGCAGACTGCCTGCCGCAGCGTTGCGAGGATTGACCAGGGTTTTCTCCCCGCGCGCCAGCGCCTCTGCATTGAAGCGCGCAAATCCCGCCAACGGCATGAAAACTTCGCCGCGCACCTCGAGCACGGCCGGCACCGTGCCGCCGCGCAGCTTGAGGGGCAGTGCCTTGATGGTGCGAAGATTCTGGGTGATGTCCTCGCCGCTCTCACCGTCACCGCGGGTTGCACCTTGCACGAAGATTCCATTCTCATAGCGGGCGCTGACCGCCAAACCGTCGAGTTTCGGCTCCGCGGAGTAGCGCACCGTGCCCTCGCCCACCTCAAGGCGTTCGCGGATGCGCCGGTCGAAGTCGCGCACGTCCTCCTCGCTGAAGGCATTGTCCAGCGACAACATCGCCACGCGGTGCCGCACGGTTCCGAAGGCAGCAACCGGCGCAGCACCGACGCGCATCGTCGGCGAATCCGGCGACACGAGCCCGGGATATTCCGTCTCCAGGGCGCGCAGTTCCTGCATCAGCCGATCGTATTCCGCGTCCGGAACCTCCGGATCGTCGAGCGCGTGGTAGCGATAGTTGTAGCGATCCAACAGGGTGCGCAACTCGACCGCGCGGGCTGCGTGATCCTGCTTGGCCATCGCTCAAGAAACCGGCAGCGTCGACTGGAAGTGCGCGACGTCGTCGCGCAGCGCCGCCAACTTTTGCGGGTTGAGCGCCGCACCTTTTGCGTCCTGCACCGTGCCCGGTAATTCTCCGGCCAGACCCCGGGCGGCAGACAACATTTCATCGACGGTGAGCAATGAGTCGACCGGACCGGGCAATACCGCGAACAGCGTGATGCCCTTGAATTCCTGCACGGGCATGAGAGTGACGTCGAAGGTGCCCGGTTCCACCAGGCTCGCCACGCAAAACAGACTGCGGCCATCCACGTGGCGGCGATGAAATACTTGGTAGCGTCCATACGCCAGGCCGTGCAATTCGAATGCCGATAACAATGCGCTGCCGGTCCAGCGCGTTTCGGCCGGTGCGCACACGCGCACGCTGACGATCTTCTGTCGCTCGCTGGTGTTGGGCGTGCGCGGTGCCTGCGTCGAGATACGGTCGCTGCTGTCGGTCGCGGTCGTCGCGGTGCTCGCCGCGGCGCTCGGCGCGGTGCTCGTCGCGGCGCTTGCAGGGGCGCCGGCCGCAGCGGCGACCGGCGCAGTGGTACCCGATGCAGCAGACGGAGGCGCAGCGCCCGCCGGCGTCACGACTCTCGTCAGCACCGGCGGCATGAGCGGCCCCACGTCGGCATTGGGGATGGTGTCGGCGTCGTCGAAGTACTCCGGCTCGCTCGCCTCGGTGGCGACGTCGATCATCATGGGCTCATCGAGGATCGGAACCTGCTCGAAGTCCGCGGTCTTGATGCGGAGCGGCTCGAACGGCGAGATTTCCCATTCGTGCTGCTCGATGTGCGGCTCGAGGCTGCGCACCGCCGGTTCCTGGCGCGAAGATTCCCGGGAAGTGGTCTCGCGCAACTCCGCGTTTCCCGGAGCTTGCGCGGACCGACGGCTGCCCCACCACCAAATGCCGGCAATCAGCAACAGTCCCAATCCCAGCAATATCCATCGGAACTCCGCCAATTGCACCTACCTCACATCGCCGCCATACGGACTGCCTCATCGACATCGACGGCCACCAGGCGCGACACCCCCGGTTCATTCATCGTCACTCCCACCAACTGCGAAGCGAGTTCCATGGTGCTCTTGTTGTGGGTGATGAAGATGAACTGCACGTTGCGCGACATCTCCCTGACGATGTCGCAAAAGCGCCCGACGTTGTTCTCATCGAGCGGCGCGTCCACCTCATCGAGCAGGCAGAATGGCGCGGGGTTCAAATCAAAAATGGCGAACACCAACGCCACCGCCGTCAACGCCTTCTCGCCGCCGGAGAGCTGGCTGATCGTGCTGTTGCGCTTGCCGGGAGGACGAGCCATGACGGAGACACCCGCCACCGCAGATTCCTCGCCCGTGAGCTCCAGATACGCATGCCCGCCGCCGAATAATCGTGGGAATTTTTCCTTCAACCCCGCATTGACGCGGTCGAAGGTCTCCTGAAACCGTGTGCGTGTCTCCCGGTCGATCTTGCGCATTGCCGATTCCAAGGTTTCGAGCGCATCGGTCAGGTCCTTGCACTGCCGGTCGAGGTAATCTTTGCGCTCCGATTGCTCCTTGAACTCGCCGATGGCCGCGAGATTGACCTGCCCGAGCCGCTCTATCTTGCCGCGGGTGTCCTCCAACTGTGCCTCCCAAGCTTCCACCGCAGCGCCCTCCGGCATCTGTCCCAGCAGCGCCTCGAACTCGAAGCTGGTGGCGGCCAGCTGTTCCGCGACGCTCTCGCGCCGCACGCTGACCTGTTGGGTAGCCAGACGCGCCTCATCGAGTGCGCCACGCGCAGCATCGACCCGCTCCTCCGCGGCCAGTCGCGCAGAATCGCGTTCGCGAAGCTGACTCTCCATCTCATCGCTTGCCAGGCGGGCGGCCTGCAGTTCACCCTCGACGGCGGCACGCGCCTTGAGCGCCTGTTCCAGATGATCTTGGGCGGCAGCGAGCGGCGCCTCGCTTTGTGCCAGCTGATTCGCGACTTCCTCGCGCCGCAGCTGCAGCGCCTGCACCTGCTGCTCGATGCGCGACAGCGTCGTGGTCAGGGCGGAATGCGACGAGCGCCGCGATTCGACCTGCAATGCCAATTCCCGCGCATGCTGCTGCGCCGTGGACGCCGCCGTGCGGGCCGCGCCCAATTCGGCCCGCATGCGCTCGCGCGCTTCCTCCAGCCCGACACGCTGCGGCTCGAGCGCCGCAAGCGCATCGATGGCGGTCTCCATGCGCGCGCGGGCTGCGCGCAAGTCCGCTTCGCTGCCGGCCAATACCGTCGCCACGTCGCCCAGCTCGGTTTCCAATTGGGCGAGACGCCGCTCCGCATCCGCACGGCGGCTCTGCGCCGCTTCATGCTGCGCCTTGCGATCCACATGTTCGCGATGCAGCCGGTTGACGTCCGCCTGCAGGCGATCACGCCGGTCTTCGTGGTCACGCGCCCGGTCGCGCGTGACCTGCAGTCGCTGTTCGAGTTGTTTGACATCCTCGGCAAGCATTGCAACCTGCGCGCGAATGTCGCGCAGATTCTCTTCGCGCTCGATGACGCCCGCATGCGCGTCGGCATCGCGCGATACGCGCAGCCAATCGACGCCGAGCCAGATGCCGTCACGCGTCACCACCGACTCCCCCGCGCCCAGGTGTACCTGCAGGCGCAGCGCCTCCGGCAGCGACTCGGCGGTGAACACCGGCGCCAACACCGAGGTGAGCACCGTCGCACCTTGAACCTTGGCCAGCAGCGATGTGCTGTTGGCGGTTGCGGCGGGCCCGTGGCTGCTGACCACCGCCAGTTGTCCGGAATCAAAGCTCGGCAGCAGGTCCGTGACGCTCTCGAGGCCTTCCACGCACACCGCTTCCAGGTAGGAACCGAGCACCGTCTCGACGGCGCGCTCCCAGCCTTTGTCGACGCGCAGCTGCTGAGCGACGCGCGGCTGCAGGTGCAGCGACTTGGACTTCAACCAGTCACTGACGCTGCCCGACGCCTTGCCCAGGGCGGCTTGCTGCAAGGCTTCCGTGGATACCAGGGTTCCCTGGGCCTGCTGATGACGCGCCCGAAGCGCGTTCAGCGACTGCGCCTGCTCGCGTTCCGCATCGCGCGTCACGGTCATCTCAGCGAGTAATTCCTGCAACTCGTCACTGGCCCTTTGTCCGGCGTCTTGCGCAGCTGCGGCGCGCTGCGCCAGCGTTTCGAGTTCGCTGCCGGGCTGCAGTTGTCCGAGCGCGTCACGCTCGCCCGCCAGGCGCTCCTGTTGCTGCAACGAGCGGCGTTGCTGGCTCTCCAGCTGCTCGATGCGCGCGCGCTCGACTTGGGTCTCGCGCTGACCTTCGGCCACGGCGCGGGCGTGCACGTCCCACGTGTGCTGCCATTCCGCCAGCGCCAGCTCGCATCCGGCCAACGCCTGGGAGGTCGCGCTCTCGCGACCGTGCGCGGCATCCAGATCGGGTGCCATGGTCGCCAATTCTTGTGCCAGTGATTCGAGCTGGTTCCGATCGCGCTGCATGACCGTGCTGAGTTCGGCGACCTGCATCTGCGCCTGCTGCAGGTCGCTCTCCAGCCGCTGACGCATTTCGCGGGCGTGTTGGATGCTCTGTTCGACACGGGCCACCTCGGAGCCCGCTTCGTAAAAACGTGCCTGAATGACGTTCAAGGCGTCCGCTTTGGCGGCTTGATCGGCACGCAGCCGTTCGATCTGAGCCTCAGCCTCGCGCAAATCGGCAAGCTGCGCATGCATCGCGGTCTCACAGCTCATCATGGCGGCGTCGCGTGTCTGTGCCTCCAGGTCGAGGCCCTGCAGACGCAACGCGAGCAATTCGGCCAACATGCGCCGCTCCTCTTCCTTCAGCGTCTGATAGCGGCGCGCAGTGGCGGCCTGACGCTGCAGGTGCCGTATCTGCTTCTCCACCTCCTCGCGCAGATCATTCAGACGGTCGAGATTTTCGCGCGTGTGGCCGATGCGGCTCTCCGTCTCGCGGCGCCGCTCCTTGTAGCGGGAGATGCCGGCCGCCTCCTCGAGGAAGGAGCGCAAATCGTCGGGACGCGCCTCGATGACGCGCGAAATCATTCCCTGCTCGATGATCGCGTAGCTGCGCGTGCCGAGCCCGGTACCCAGGAACAGCTGGGTGATATCCTTGCGCCGCACCTTGGTGCCGTTGATGAAATAATCGCTGCTGCCGTCGCGGCTCACGGAACGGCGCAGTGCCACCTCGTTGTAGCTCGCATACGCGCCGCCGATTTTTCCGTCCGAGTTGTCGAACACCAACTCGACCGATGCGGCACCCAGGGGCTTGCGCGCTGAGGAGCCGTTGAAAATGACGTCCGCCATGGACTCGCCGCGCAAATGCTTCGCGGAGATCTCACCCATCACCCAGCGCACGGCATCGATGATGTTGGACTTGCCGCAACCGTTCGGACCGACGACGCCGGTAAGGCTGCTCGGAAAACTTACCGTGGTGGGGTCCACGAATGACTTGAAGCCCGCAATCTTCAGCTTGGTCAACCGCATTATTTTGTAGCCTCGAGTGAAAGCGGCCTGGAAGGGACGGTTGCATCCGCCAACTTGGCGCGTAGTGTAAAGTAAACGTTATTTTCGTAAACCCCCGATCAGACTTTCATCATGACCGCACCCAGTCAATCCTTGGATACCTTTGCCAATCCGTCGCCGGAACGCGACTACACCATCCGAATGTCCATACCGGAGTTCAGCTGCCTGTGTCCGAAGACCGGACAACCGGATTTCGCCACCCTGGAGCTCGAGTATGTGCCCGATCAGCGGTGCGTCGAGCTCAAGTCCTTGAAACTCTATATCTGGTCCTTCCGCGACCGCGGCACCTTCCATGAGGCCGTGACCAATGAAATCTTGCGGGACCTCGCCGGCGCGACCCACCCACGCTTCATGCGGCTGACCGCCAAGTTCAACGTCCGGGGCGGGATCTATACCACCGTCACCGTAGAGCACCGGGCCCCCGGCTGGACCCCGCCGGGCGCCGTCAGCCTGCCCTGACGCGAGGCGCACACCCGCTCTCCCGGCTGCGCCGGCAGCCTGCTGTGTTTTGCTTCGCAATCATAGGCTTAAGAAATCAAATATGTTGCTTTTCCGGCCTGTACACGCGCCTTTGCGTCGGTATAATCGCGCGCTCTTTCGTTAGCAGGCGGAAACTTCAAATGCCCTCGAAGAAACCCAATAAAGCGGCTAAGCGGCCAGGTAAGGCGACACTCAAGAAAGCGACTCCGAAGGTAGCTGCACCGAAGAAGGTGGCCAAGCCGCCTGCCAAGCCTATGCCCATCGCAACATCGAAGGTAAAAGTGAAACCGAGCAAACCCAACTCAAAACCTGCGGCCATCCCAACTACTCACGCCGCGGCCAAGCCGGCCGCTCCGGGCCCAACGCCTTCGGGCTCCGCACCTGCGCACGCTGCATCTACACAGACGGCGCCTGTTGCCAAAGCGTCAACCGCGAAGCCTGCAGTCGCCAAGGCACCGCGCGAGAGCGCGCACGGCGGTGCCGCAGCGGCATCGGAAAAGGCGGCGCCCATCAAATTCGATCCCCGGCCACTGGTGATGGCTCGCGCCTTGCCGGTCGATGAGGATGGCGAGGACGGCGCTTCGGCCAGCCTGCTCGCCGGCCCGCGCAACGTAAAGCCTTACATCTCTCGCCGCGGCGAGCAGTACATGAACAAGGAGCAGCTGGAGCACTTCGCGCGAATTCTGCAGACTTGGAAGCGCGACCTCATGGTCGAGGTCGATCGCACCGTGCTGCACATGAAGGATGAAGCCGCCAACTTCCCCGATCCCAACGATCGCGCGACCCAGGAAGAAGAGTTCAGCCTGGAGTTGCGAACCCGCGATCGGGAACGCAAACTGATTCGCAAGATCGATGAAGCGCTGAAGCGCATCGAGGACGGCTCCTACGGCTACTGCCTCGAGACCGGAGAGGAAATCGGCATCAAACGTTTGGAGGCGAGGCCGGTCGCCACGCTCTCGGTCGAGGCTCAAGAGCGACGCGAGCGGCGGGAAAAACAATACGGCGATCGCGACGACCGCTACCGCTAGTCCCGCCAACCGGGAACACAATGACGGGCCGCGTGCCGCGCGCTACGTGGGCCGCTTCGCGCCGACTCCCTCGGGTGATCTGCATTTAGGTTCGCTGTACACCGCAGCCGCAAGCTATCTGGATGCACGCGCGCATGGCGGCAGATGGTTGCTGCGCATCGAGGATGTCGATGCGCGACGCGCCGTTCCCGGAGCCGCACAACGCATCATCGCCACGTTGCAGCGTTTCGGTTTCGAATGGGACGGAGAAATCATGCGGCAGAGCGACCGCATCGAGCACTACCGCGCCGCCCTCGAGACCTTGCGCGATCGCGGCTTGACCTTCGAGTGCACCTGCAGCCGATCGCAGCTGGAGGATGAGCAATGCTATCCGGGCACCTGCCGGGCGCTGGCACGGCCCGCGGCAGCGGATACCGCCACGCGTTTGCGCGTCGAGGCTGATCTGATCAGCTTCACGGACGGGATCCAAGGCACCTTCCGGCAAAATGTCGCCACAGCGGTCGGCGATCTGATCATCAAGCGGCGCGACCAAGTGTTCGCCTATCTGCTGGCGGTGGTGACAGACGATGCAGCACAAGGTGTAAACCACATCGTCCGCGGCGCCGACCTGCTGGACAACACGCCGCGGCAGATCTATCTGCAGCGCCGCTTGGGTGTGGACACTCCGCGGTATGCGCATGTTCCCGTGCTCACCGAAGCCGACGACAGCAAACTTTCGAAGTCAAAACGCAGCGTGCGCGCCGATGGCGCAGAGCCCCACGCGCAGCTGTTGTCGGTATTTTCCCTACTCGGCATGAGTCCACCCGTGCAGCTGAAAACTGCGCACTTGACCGACATGTGGCAGTGGGGAATCACCCATTGGAATAAAAATGCAGTCCCAAATCGCCTGAATCTGCGCTTAAAGAGTTGAAACATATTCGGCAAAAAGCGCGTCTTGCACAACCGCTGCATTGCGCTATTCTTGGCTCGACAATTGGCCAAGCGTGGTCTGGCACGAACCGGCATCTTCCGGCATCGCGTCGGCAAGCACGAGCGAGGAGCCCCATGAGCGATCCGCGAGTGATTAAGAAGTACCCGAACCGTCGACTGTACGACACCGTCGAAAGCCGCTACATCACGTTGGCTGACGTGAGGCGATTGGTGGTCGAAAGAATAGACTTCGTCGTAGTCGACAAAAAAAATAACGCTGATATAACGCGCAGCATTCTTCTGCAGGTGATTGCCGAGCAGGAGCATCTCGCCGAGCCTGTGTTGAGCCAGGACTTCATGGTAAGCGTGATTCGGACGTATGGCACCGCCATGCAGAATCAGGTAAGCCCGCTCTTGGAGTCCACCTTGAGGCAGTTGACGACTCAGCATCAGCAGCAGGCGATGCGCGACCGAGTCAAGTCGGTGGCGGGCGGTGAGCTGCCGCGCGCCGCTTTTCGCGCGGATATGATGCGCGACGGCTGACGGGCGGAACTTGCGCGAGCGGGTCGGAAACGCCCCGCTCGCGCATCATCTAGTTTCTAGGCGGCGTCCACGTTCCGCATGGAAAGACGCACGCGACCCTGGCGATCGACTTCGAGTACCTTGACGCGCACCACATCGCCTTCCTTGAGCTTGTCGCCGACGCGCTCGACGCGCTCCTCGGAGATTTGCGAAATGTGCACCAGACCGTCGCGGCCCGGAAGGATCGTGACAAACGCGCCGAAGTCCATGAGACGCGCCACCTTGCCCTCGTAAATCCTGCCGACTTCCACGTCTGCCGTGATCAATTCGATGCGCCGCTGTGCCTCGCGTCCTGCGGCGCCTTGTACCGAGGCGATCTTGACCGTGCCGTCGTTCTCGATGTCGATGGACGTGCCGGTCTCTTCGGTGATCTGCCGGATCACGGCGCCGCCCTTGCCGATGACATCGCGGATCTTCTCCGGATCTATCTTCAAGGTGATGATGGTGGGTGCCCACTCGGACATGTTCTCGCGCGGCTTGGACAATACCTTGTTCATCTCGCCCAAGATGTGCAGACGGCCGTCGCGCGCCTGGTCCAGCGCGACCTTCATGATTTCGCGGGTGATGCTGGTGATCTTGATATCCATCTGCAGCGCGGTGATTCCGTCTTTGGTGCCCGCGACCTTGAAGTCCATGTCGCCGAGATGATCTTCATCGCCCAAGATGTCGGTCAGCACTTGAAAACGCGAGCCTTCCTTGACGAGGCCCATCGCCACGCCCGCCACGGGCGCCTTGATCGGCACGCCGGCGTCCATGAGGGCCAGACTCGTGCCGCAAACCGAAGCCATGGAACTCGAGCCGTTCGACTCCAATATCTCCGACACCACGCGGATCACGTAGGGAAACTTTTCGATGCCGGGCATCACGGCCTTCACGCCGCGCTTTGCAAGGTTGCCGTGTCCGATTTCACGGCGCTTCGGCGAACCCATCATGCCGGTCTCGCCGACGCTGAACGGCGGAAAATTGTAATGCAACATGAACGGCTCTTTGCGCTCGCCCGTGAGGCCGTCGATGACTTGCGCGTCGCGGCCGGTGCCGAGCGTGGTGACCACCAGTGCCTGCGTCTCACCGCGGGTGAACAATGCTGAACCGTGGGTACGCGCCAATATGCCGGTGCGGATGTTGATGCCGCGAACGGTCTTGGTGTCGCGTCCGTCGATGCGCGGTTGTCCCTCGAGGATACGCTCGCGCACCAAGCGGTATTCGAGGTTGAAGAATTCGCCGCCGACCTGGTCCGCGGTGAACTTTGCGGAATCGCCCTTCGCCAGGGCTTCGATGGCAGCCGCCTTGATCTCCCCGATCTTGGCGTAGCGCTGCTGCTTCTCGGTGAGCGTGTAGGCTGCCGCGAGATTCTTCTCGGCGAAGGCGGCCACCGCGCTCTTCAAATCGTTGTTCGGTTCGGGTGCGACCCAAGACCACTTCGGCTTGCCGGCTTCCTTGGTCAGCTCGTTGATTGCCTTGATGGCGGTCTGCATTTGTTCGTGACCGAACATGACGGCACCGAGCATCACTTCCTCATTGAGTCCCTCGGCTTCAGACTCCACCATCAGCACACCCTCTTCGGTGCCTGCGACCACCAAATCGAGCTTCGAAGTGGACAATTGCGTGGTGGTGGGATTGAGAATGTACTTGCCATCCAGATATCCAACACGTGCCGCACCGATCGGTCCCATGAAGGGCATGCCGGAAATGGCAAGTGCCGCCGAGGCGCCCAGCAAGGACGGGATATCCGGATCGACTTCCGCATTCACCGAGATGACCGAGGCAACCACCTGTACATCATTGATGAAGCCCTCTGGGAACAGCGGCCGGATCGGCCGGTCGATCAATCGTGACGTGAGCGTCTCCTTCTCCGTCGGACGGCCCTCGCGCTTGAAGAAGCCACCGGGGATACGGCCCGCAGCGTAGGTCTTTTCCTGATAGTTGACCGTGAGGGGGAAGAAGTCGCGACCCGGTGTGGCTTTCTTCAAACCCACCGCCGTCACCAGCACCACGGTCTCGTTCATGGTGACCAGCACCGCGCCGTCGGCCTGGCGTGCAAGTTCGCCGGTCTCGATGGTTACCGTGTGATCCCCATACTGAAAACTTTTTTTGATAGCGCTCACTTGGAGCCCCTTTGCATGATCGGAAAATGTATGAACGCAGGCGTGTGACCGCCTGCACGGGCGCTCTTACCTAGCGGCGCAATCCTAACCGTTCGACGAGTTGCGAATACTTGTCCGGTGTTCGGCTCTTCAGATAATCGAGCAGCTTGCGGCGCTGGTTGACCATCTTCAGCAACCCACGGCGTGACGCATGGTCAGCTTTGTGCGTGGAGAAATGCTGGCTCAGGCCATTGATGCGTTCGGACAGCAGAGCAATCTGGACTTCTGGTGAACCGGTATCTTGCGCGCTACGACGGTATTTAGCGACGACGCCCGTCTTATCTTCGCGAGTGAGTGGCATTGAAATCAAACCTCAATCAATAACTTAGACCCTTTAAGAAGGCGCGCATTGTACGCGTCGCGCGACCCGCCCTCAAGCTCGATTCGCATCCGAGGAGATCAGGCGCAGCGGAACCAGGCGGCCGGCAGGCTCAATTTGGCCCAAACCCACGAACCTTGGGCCCGCAGCATAGATTCGCACCGTGCCCGCTGCGCCGCCCGCATCGCCCTGCAGCGAAACGCTCTTGCCTTGACGGATGGCTGCAACATCCGCTTCGCAGACCTCCAGCCGGCGCCAGGCGCGGAGCGCTGCATCAACCGGCAGCAGGTTTTCCCGCAACCGCGCGGGCGACTGGCCTTCCAAGGCTTCGAACGACCATAACGGCTCGGCGCCGAAGGGCGCCACGCTCAAGCGCCGCAGCGCCCGCAAGTAACCGATGGTGCCAAGTCGAGCGGCCAAATCGTCGCCGAGCACGCGGATGTAGGCACCCTTGGTGCAGCGCACGTCGAACGTCAGATCCGGCGTCTGCCAGTCAATCAGCGTCAGCTCGTGGATCGTGATGAGCCGCGCAAGGCGTTCGCGGGTGATGCCCGCACGCGCGTATTCGTACAACGGCCTGCCGTCCTGCTTGAGCGCCGAATGCATAGGCGGCACCTGGCTGTAGCTGCGCGGAAACTCTGCCAGTGCCTGCTGCAACAGCGCGCGTGACAACGGTGGCAGATCGCGGCTTTCCACGACTTCCGATTCTCGATCCGAACTCGGCGTGCGCTCCCCAAGACGCAGTTCCACCCGATAGGACTTGTCCGCATCCAGCAGCTGCGCGCCGAATTTGGTCGCCTCGCCGAAACAGATGGGCAGCATGCCGGAGGCCAGCGGATCGAGCGAACCTGTGTGGCCGGCCTTGCGTGCATTGAAGAGACGCTTTGCCCGCGCCACTGCACCGGCCGAACTCATGCGCAGCGGCTTGTCGAGCAGCAATATGCCGTGCACGTCCTGGGGCACGCTAATCTTCATCCGGGCCGGTCGCGCCATCCGGCTCACGCGCGGCTTTGGCGACCGAGTCGATCAACTGCGTAAGCCGTACACCGTGTTCGATCGATGTATCGAGCTCGAAGGAGAGGGTCGGGGTGTGGCGGATCATCAAGGAACGCGACAGCGCGTTGCGCAAGAACCCGGCGGCACTCTCGAGTCCGCGCTGCACCTGGAGATCCGGACCCTCCTTGCCGAACACGAGGTAATACACCTTCGCAGTGCGCAGGTCCCCGGTGACACTGACGGCCGTGATCGTGACGTTGCCGATGCGCTCATCCTTCACATGGCGGCGCAACAGTTCGGTGAGCTCGCGCTGAATCTGATCGCCGAGCCGCCGTGCCCGCGGATTGTCCTTAGGCATGCTACTGCGCCCGCTCTACAGCGTTCGCGCCACTTCCACACGCGAGTAGCACTCGATCTGGTCGCGCTCCTGAACGTCGTTGTAGTTCTTGACGCCGATTCCGCACTCGGTGCCGGCGCGAACCTCGGTGACATCGTCCTTGAAACGCTTCAACGATTCCAGTGCTCCCTCGAATATCACCACGTTGTCGCGCAACACCCTGATCGGGAAATTGCGCCGCACATAGCCGTCGATCACCATGCAGCCGGCAACGGTGCCAAACTTGCTCGACCGGAACACGCTGCGCACCTCGGCCAGCCCGACGATCTGCTCCTTGACCTCGGGCGCCAGCATACCGGTCAGAACCGCGCGAATATCGTCGATGGCCTCGTAAATGATGCTGTAGTAGCGCACGTCGACGCCGTGATCCTTGATCGCGGTCCGCGCCGCCGAATCGCCGCGCACGTTGAAGGCAATGATGCGTGCCTTGGATGCCGCCGCCAGGGTGACGTCGGATTCCGTCAAGCCACCGACGCCAGAGGAGACCACGTTGACGGCAACCTCCCCCGTCGAGAGCCCGTTGAGCGCGTCGCGCAGCGCCTCGACGCTGCCCTGCACGTCTGCTTTCACCAACAGCTGCACGACGTTCGGCTTCATCTCGCCCATGCTGGAGAACACGTCCTGCATGTTGGTGGCGCGTGCCGCCAGCTTGACGTCGCGCGACTTCGACTGGCGGTGCATGGCCACTTCCCGTGCCTTGCGCTCGCTCTCGACGACCAGCAGCTCATCGCCGGCGTTCGGCGCGCCGGACAAGCCCAGCACCACCACCGGTATCGAGGGACCTGCCTCATCCACCGGCTTGCCGGCCTCGTCGAAGAGCGCGCGCACCCGCCCGAACTCCTGGCCGATGAGGATCGGGTCGCCGAGCTTGAGGGTGCCGCGCAGCACCAACACGGTGGCCACGGCGCCGCGGCCTTTCTCCAAACTGGATTCGATCACATAGCCGGCGGCGAGGCCGGTGGTCGGCGCTTTGAGCTCCAACACCTCAGCCTGCAGCAACAAGCTGTCGATCAATTGATCCACGCCCTGGCCGGTGCGCGCCGAGACGGGTACGAAAATATTCTCGCCGCCCCACTCCTCCGGAATCACGCCGTACTTGGTCAGTTCCTGCTTGACCTTTTCGGAATCGGCCTCGGGCTTGTCCATTTTGTTCAGCGCAACGACGATCGGCACCTTGGCCGCCTGCGCATGTTTCACCGCCTCGACCGTCTGCGGCATGACGCCGTCATCGGCGCCGACCACCAAGATCACGATATCGGTGACCTGCGCGCCGCGGGCACGCATCGAGGTAAAGGCGGCGTGGCCGGGGGTATCCAAAAACGTGACCATGCCCTTGGCCGTTTCAACGTGATACGCGCCGATATGCTGGGTGATCCCGCCCGCCTCTCCCGCCGCAACCTTGGTGCGCCGGATGTAGTCGAGCAGCGAGGTCTTGCCGTGATCGACATGGCCCATGACCGTGACCACCGGCGGACGCGGCAGCACCTCGAGTGTGGAATCCGTCTCGCCCTGCAAATCCTCCTCGATGACGTTTTCCTTGCGCAGCACCGGCGTATGGCCCATCTCCTCGACCACCAACATGGCGGTATCCTGCTCGAGGGTCTGATTGATGGTGGCCATCACGCCCATGTTCATCATGACCTTGATGACTTCGGTTGCCTTGACCGCCATCTTCTGCGCAAGCTCCGCCACCGTCATGGCTTCGCCGATCGCCACTTCACGCACCACGCGCGCGGTGGGCATTTCGAAACCATGCTTGGTGTCGGCGTCCTGGCCCACCGAGCGGCGGCGGCCGTCGCGCGACTTTTTCTTCTTATGACGCGAACTCACATCGCCGACGATGTGCAGCTCCTGGCGGCCATAGCGGGTCGCCTTGTCGTCGACCGGCTCGCGTACCGTCTTGCCCGGCTTCACCGCGGCGGCTTTGCGCTCGCGCTCAGCCGTTTCGCGCGCCTGCACTTCGGCGGCGCGCCGCGCCTCCTCCTCGGCGGTACGCTTGCGGTTCTCTTCATCACTGCGGCGTCGGCTCTCCTCCTCGATCCGCTCCTTGTCGAGGCGCTCTTTTTCGATCCGTTCGCGCTCGGCGCGCTCCAAAGCGGCCTTTGCCTGCTCCTCGGATTCGCGCAGCCGGTCGATTTCTTCCTGCTGGTGGCGAGCCTGATCCTCGAGCACTTCGCGCTTGACGTAGGTGCGCTTGCTGCGCACCTCGACGTTCACGGTGCGTGCACGGCCCTGGACGCTGGCGAGTTTCAATTCCGACTGCGACTTGCGACGCAGCGTGATCTTTCGCGGCGCGGCGTCAGCCTGCAGATCATCATGGCCGTGACTGCGTCGCAGGTGCGTCAGAAGCTCGTGCTTGGCATCCTCGCTGATCATGTCTTCGGCGCTGTCGACCTTGATTCCGGCCTGATCCAGCTGCTGCAGCAGCCGATCGACCGGTACCTTCAGCACCTCGGCGAATTGCGCGACGGTTACATCTGCCATACTTGCTCCTAAACCTTAGCTTCTTCCTCGAACCAGTGCTTGCGCGCGCTCATGATCATCTCGGCCGCCGGTCCTGCTTCCACCCCGCCGATTTCCACCAATTCGTCGACCGCGAGGTCGGCGAGATCGTCGCGCGTCTTTACACCCTTGCGTGCCAGCGTCTTGGCCAGCGTATCGCCGGCGATCTCGATCAACTCGGCGCTCGGTTCGCTGCCGTCCATCGACTCCTCGCTGGCGATCGCCTGGGTCAGCAGCACGTCGCGGGCGCGCGTGCGCAGTTCCTTGACGATCTCCTCGTCGAATTCCTCGATGCCGTTCAGCTCGCTGGCCGGCACGTAGGCAATCTCCTCGATCGTCGAGAATCCCTCCTGCACCAAGATACTGGCAACGTCGGCATCCACGTCCAGCTGCTTCATGAAGGTCTCGCGCAAAGCCAGCGATTCGGTTTCGCTCTTCGCCTCCGCCTGCGACTCGCTCATCACGTTCAATTCCCAACCGGTCAGTTCGCTCGCCAGCCGGATGTTCTGGCCGCCCCTGCCGATGGCCTGCGACAGCTTGTCCTCCGAGACAGCGATGTCCATCGAATGCGAATCCTCGTCGACGACGATGGAAGTGACTTCCGCCGGCGCCATCGCATTGATGACGAACTGCGCATTATTCTCGTCGAACGGAATGATGTCGACGCGCTCGCCGGCAATCTCGTTCGACACCGCCTGCACTCTCGAGCCGCGCATACCGACGCAGGCGCCCACCGGATCGACGCGCGGGTCGTTGCTGCGCACCGCAATCTTGGCGCGCACGCCCGCATCGCGCGCCGCGGCCAGAATGTTGATCAGACCCTGGCCCACCTCGGGCACTTCGAGCTTGAACAACTCGATCAGAAACTCCGGAGCCGTGCGCGACAGGAATAATTGCGGCCCCCGCAGCTCGGTGCGGACCTCCTTGAGATAAGCCTTGATGCGGTCCTGCGATCGCACCGGTTCGCGCGGAATCATTTCCTCACGCGCGATGAAGCCCTCGGCATTGGCACCCAGGTCGACGTATACGCCGTTGCGGTCGACGCGCTTGACGATGCCGCTGACCAGCGTACCGGCGCGATCCTTGTAAGCATCCACCACCTGGGCACGCTCGGCCTCGCGCACCTTTTGCACGATGACCTGCTTCGCGGTCTGGGCCAGAATGCGGCCGAACGGCACGGACTCCATGGGCTCCTCCACGAAGCCGCCCGGCTCCACGTCCTTGTCGATGTCGCGCGCATCGTCGAGGCGCAATTCGCGCTCCGGCACTTCCAGCTCGGTCGAGTCATCGGCGAAGACCTTCCAACGGCGAAAAGTATCGTAGCCGCCGGTCTTGCGGTTGATCGAGACGCGCACGTCCAGCTCCTCGCCGTGCTTCTTGCGCGTGGCGGATGCAAGCGCAGCTTCGAGCGCGTCGAATATGATCTCCTTGTCGACGCCTTTCTCGTTGGAAACGGCGTCCACCGCCATCAGTATTTCTTTGTTCATAAGACTCCTGATTCACTCCGGCCGTAACCTGGCCTTCTGAATTCGGTCGAGCGGCAGGCTGTAATCCCGCCCGTCGACTTCAACCACAATCGTGTCATCCGCCACCGACTTCAATGCCCCCACGAATCGCCGCCGACCGTCGATCGGCAATTTCAGCTCCGCAAAGACACGCTCGCCCACGAAGCGCTCGAAATGCGCCTTGGTGCGCAAGCTTCGATCGAATCCCGGCGAGGAGACCTCGAGCGTGTATTGCCCCTTGATCGGATCTTGCGTCTCTAAAATTTGGCTGACCGCATGACTAACGCTCGCGCAATCATCGACCGTAATGCGAAGTTCTGTGCCGCCCTCCCGGCGATCTATGTAGATCCGCAAAACCCCGCCGCGCCCCTGACGCGCGAACTCCAAATCCACCAATTCGTAGTGCATCGCCTCGATCGGCGGCTCCAACAAGCGCATCAAGGCATCACGCATTTTCGCTCGGGATCCGCCTCAAAAAACAAAAGGGGACCATCGGCCCCCTCAATCTTCAAAAAAAGGCTTCAAATAAAAAGCCCCGTTAAGGGGCCTTAAGAATCACGCGGGGCCGGTTAAACCCCGTGGAACGCTCATCCGGACCGCAACGCTTAGCTTACCAGCCCCCGTTGAGGGCCGCGATTATAGGCAATGATGCCTTGCCCGTAAACCCCAAACGGAGCGACGCCGTTGCACGGCGCCAGTTGCACTGCGCCCGTTTCACGGCGCCAGTTGCACTGCGCCCGTTGCACGGCGCCTCCATAACGACTGAGGCCGCATCGCTGCGGCCTCAGGGATCGATCGAAACCGCTTACGCCTTACCAGCGCTTCGGTCCGCGCGAACCACCACCACCGCCGCCACCGCCACCGGTGCGCTCTTGAGCCTCGTTCACCTTCAGCGCTCGTCCCTCGACATCGTGGCCGTTCAAAGCCTGCATGGCACGCGCCGCATCGGCGCTGGCCATTTCGACGAAGCCGAAACCACGGGGACGACCGGTATCGCGATCATTGATCAACGCCACCGATTGAACCGCGCCATGCTTTTCGAACAGTGCGCGTACCGCAGCCTCGTCCATCGAGAAAGGGAGATTGCCAACATACATTTTCGTCATGTGAAGAATACCTACTGCAAAAGAAACTATCGGCCGGTCATGTTTGCCTATGTTTTAAAAACTTAAGCGGAATGCCAGCCACCCGGATCGAAGAAACCTGCTTTGTAGGTTGTGGCCAAGGTGACGCCTGAGCGGCGCGGTGACCAGAAACGGACCAAGTAGAAATTCACGAGCCACTGCGGATACTACAGCAATCGACTGATAAATACGAATATTCAGCACATCTTCAGGGTCTTTGGGCATGCTGCCACCAGGACAGCACCGGGGGAGCCAGCCGGTAGGCGCTCAACGTTCCAGGGTCTTGCCAGCGTCCCAGCTGGCAAAGATCTGCTGCAACGCAGCGCTCTGCGGCCAAATCTGCCTCGGCAGTGCCGTGATTGACCATGACAAACAAACCATCTTTCTTGAGATTATGTTTGATTCGGCCAAACAGCGCTTCGGGCTCAAGCAGCGAAAGCGGCAAGCGCCAGGCCAAAATTGCGGTCGAAGTCAGGAACGGAAACCAGGCCGTGATCGTATCTGCCGGTTGCTCGTAACGTGTGAAATCGGCCACCACGAACTCGGCGTTCGGCACGTCCGCCACGTAACCCGAGGCGTAGTCGATGCGTGCACGTCCGTCTCGAAACAACCGGTGACCTTCTATTTCCACCCCGATGAGCCGATCCGGCCGAAAAAAGGCATACAGCGCCGCGGCGTAACAGAAGCTCGCACACCCCACGTCACACACCACGCCGCCGCGCGGCAACTCCTCTGGCGGCCGGACCCTTGCGGGCCGCACCCAGGCAGGCCGCACGTGTGCAGCCCGCACCTGTACAGGCCGTCCCCTACCCCATTCTTGCCAGGCTCGGTCCAAAATATCCAAGTATTCATAGTTGATCATGCTGCTGCGCTTGCCCAAGCGCTCCTCGAAGTTCACTGAATAGCGCCCGCGCAGCGCCGCCACGCACCGGTCTTGGTCGAGGGTCAATCCGCGCAATTCGATGGCGGGCTTCTCACGGAAAATACCGCGCGACCAGCGTATGCGGCGCGACAAGCCGAACCAGAATGCATGTCGCCAGGAGCGTAAATGCTCGAGCAGAGAACTGAGACGAAGACGCGGCCCAGGTCGCCGCTCATCCAGCACGTTCTTGCTAGGGGGCAAGCGCGTCGGCCTTGGCCAACAGTTCGGTGCGCATTTGCGAGGCTTCCAGACGCAAGGGTCGCTTTCTCAACTCGCCCACCTCGGTGGCGCTGAAGGCGCGAAAATTCACCGGCAGATGCTCTGGGTCGAATCGCCACAGCATCCAATTGAGCAACTCGGCCAGGTTTGCATCGTCGAGCGGCGAGGTGGCGACACCCGGGACCCGGGCCAGATATTCGCGCCCGCGATCGACGCCCAAGAACCGCGACACGGTGTGGGCGACGCTCGGCGTCGTTGCCGAGGAACCTGAGCCGTCCGGGCGGTGGCATCCCTGGCAGTTCAAGGTCCAGTTCTGCCATGCGCGCTGCGAATTTTGCACCCCCGCCGGCTGCTGTGGCACCTGAGACTCGATCATTCCCGGTGCGCAGGCTAGGAGCAGCAGCGCGCCCCACGGTCCGAGCCCGAAAGCGGCCCGCCTCACAACCTTCACGGGTCAGCGGCCGGCCGCAGCGTGTGTGTGCCCTGCGCGGTGTTGCCCGCATGCCGCGAGCGCGCGTCCTTGACGTCCTGCGCCGAGATCGCGGCACCGGAGAGATAGCTGAGCACCGCCGCAACATCCGCTTCGGAGAGACCGGATTGGGCCGGCATGACATTGTTGTAACGCACGCCCGCCACCTTCAATTCACCCATCAAACCGGAACTGACCACCATGATCAAATAATCGCGTCCCTCCGGACTCTTGCCGAACTCAACCACCTGTTCGTGCAGAGAAGGGAACGTACCGGGAATTCCGGCCGCCTTCGCACCGTGGCACACCGAGCAGCGCGTCGCGAATATGGCGGGGCCGTTGCTCTCATCGGCGCGAAGCGCACCCGATAACACCGGCAACACAGCGAGCGCGAGCCAGAAACGGGCCATCGTGCGCCGCCCGCTTCGCGATCCGTGCTTACTTCTGATCAATGGCCACGCCCAGGATGATGGCCACGGAACAGGTATAGGACTGGCTTTGCGTGCCGAAACACCAGGTGACCTCGTTGTTGTTCTGCGGGCGCACGACAGGTCGATCCCCGATATTGTTCTGGCATGCACATCGTCCCCAGGGAACTCCGCCGCAACAATCGTTGTAGGAAACGATGTAATTTCGATCGTCAGCGGGATTGCGACAGGTCCCGATCCAGGTGATCGGCGACATCTCCGTTCCCGGCGGGCAGGAATTCATCGTACCTCCGTAGCAGGAACACAACGAGCCATCGATGGCGCAATAACGCCAGTAATCGCACTTGCTCGGATCGCCGGGGTCCTGCGGATTGCCGGTGCTCTGCGGCGGTGTATCGCCGGAATTCGGATCGCTCGACGATGGCCGCTCGGACGCCATGGCCCGCGCCACCGGCAGCAGCGGCAATGTTGCGGCACCGGTGAGCATCGTGCCGAGGATGCTGAACACACTACGCCGCGAGGTTCGGCCCGCGAAGCCGCGCAGCATTTTCTCGGTCAGTTCATCGAATTGCGCCACATGCCTCTCCCGTCACCGCAAGGTATCGATCTGCAGCCTGGAGCGAAATCCAGGCAGATCCATGCTGCGCACCAAGCCGCCGTCGCGGGCATCGTATGCGTCCAGGCGCTCGCCCGCCTGCACCAGCAACAAGGGATCGGTTCCATGGGTGATCGCGATGGACGACCCCGGACGCACCAAACGCAGCCGCTTGATGCGCGTCTTGCCGGCGACGTTGTAGATCCACACTTCGGTGGCCGGATCCTTGTGCGAACCTTCGTGTGCATCGGGCTGCATGAGCACGTACAGCAGCTTCGACTCATCACTGGCAACCAGCTGCCAGCCGCTGGGACGCCAACCCGCGCTCGCCTCCGCCGCTGTGACCAACGGCCAGTCAGCCATGATTTTGACGTCGTCGGTGCGCATGTCGATCGGCTGGATGCGGCCGTGCAAACTGGGGAAATAGCGGATGCCGGCAACCGTCGTGGAGGCGGTGAACAGCGGATCGGTGTCGAGCGGATTGAAGGCCTTCGACTCCGCGCGTCCCGCAACCGCACCTGCGGCGTCGAGCTTGATCGACAACAGTGTGCCGCTGGCGCACAGCGTCGAGAAGCCGCGGACGCCGGTCGGGTACACCAACGAGCATCCCGGAATGTCGATGTCTCCCAGCACGCGTCGATTCACCAGATCGACGACGGTGACGGAGGATGCCGGCGTGAAATTGAACACCAACTCCATGCGCTGATCGTCGGTGAACGTGGTCAGCCCCTCCATGGCCGTGATCAGGGCGCGCTTGCCTCCCGGCAAAACGATTTCACCGGCCACATTCAACGTTTGCTTGTCGTACACCGTGATGAAGTCGGTGCGCTCGCCACGCGCGCCGCGCGACCACACCGTGTCGATGACATACAGTTCGGGACGCTGGTCGGCGATCAGCAGGGTCGCCGAGTCGTGCGCCTGCAGCTCGCCTTTGACCTCGCGCGAATCGCTGCCGACGTTGCGCAATTCGATGCGATCGCCGGCATAGTTCAAGAACGCCCAGCCGGTCGGATACTTCGCCGGCAGCGTCTCGATCTTCAGATTGGGCTCCGCCGGCAAGGGATTCGGGAAGTCAGCCGCGGACGCCGCCACGCAAACACTCGTCAACGCCGCGACCCGTATCGCGCTCGAAGCAATTTTGTTCAACACCATACGCACCCCTGCGAGGCTTGCCGCCTTCTTACCCGTGAGTGTACGTGAAGACCCTGGAACTGAACACTGCAGCGTGGCGACGAGGCTATCATCCGCCCGCCTCTGCGCCTTACACTTCACACGGTCCCAGGCAGCAGCTCCAGGAGATGAGGCATGATGATCTCGCGCGTGCAATCCGCCTCGATGATCGCGGCATTGAGCCTGGCTTGGTGCGCACCGACCGCGTTCGGCAAGGATGTCGTCGTGCACGCCGGCACGCTGCTGGACGGCGTGAGCGATGCACCCCGGCATGAGGTGTCCATTTTGATCCACGACGACCGCATTACATCGGTCGAATCGGGATTCGTCACGCCTCCCGGCGCCGAAGTCATTGATCTTGCCCAGGCTACCGTCATGCCGGGTTTCATCGACTGCCACGTTCACATCGGTGCGCTGCTGCCGAGCGCGACCAATGCCACCGAGTACTGGGTGACCCACTCCGACATCGATCGCGCGTTGGACGATGTGGTGTTCGTGCGCCAGATGCTGCAGCAGGGTTTCACCAGCGCTCGCGACGTGGGCGGCGGCGACGACACGGTGTCGGTGCGCAACGCCATCGATGCCGGCAAGATTCCCGGCCCGCGACTGTGGGTGTCATTGGAGCCTTTGGGACCGACGGCGGGTCATGGCGACCCCCGCAACGGGATGGACCACGCCCTGTCGCACCCGGGCTGGGACAACGGCATCATCGATTCCCCGGACGAAGCCAGGCTGCGCGTGCGCCAACACAAAGGCAGAGGCGCGACCGTGATCAAGCTGATGCCTTCGGGCGGTATTGCCTCGGCGGGCGATGACCCACGCGCGCAGCTGTTGACCAACGAGGAGATGCGTGCGGCGGTCGAGACCGCGCATTCGTTGGGATTGAAGGTGGCGGCGCACATTTATCCGGCGGAGGCCATCGAAAACGCGGTTCGCGCCGGGGTCGACTCGGTGGAACACGGCTCCTTTGCCACGGCGCAGACGTTTGCCTTGATGAAGGCGCACGGCACCTACCTGGTACCCACCTTGAGCGTGTATGACGTGTTCTACGCCGCGGCCCGCGATCATCCCGAACTGTTGACCCCCGGCACCCCGGCAAAAGAGCTAACCAATGATCTTTTGCCCAAGAAAAATCTGCCGCTCGCGGTCAAGTCGGGCGTCAAGATCGCATACGGCACCGATCTCGGCCAGGGTGACCATACGATGGAGTTTGGCCTGCTGATCGCCAATGGCATGTCGCCGCTGCAGGCGCTGTACGCCGCCACGCGCAACGCCGCCGATCTGCTCGGCAGCGCAGACCGCCTGGGTTCGGTGCAAAAAGGGCGCCTCGCCGATTTGGTCGCGACCCGGGAAGATCCGCTGGCAAAACCCGAGGCCTTCGGGCACGTCAGTTTCGTGATGAAAGGAGGCGTGATCTACCGGCAAAATGACGCCGAAATCCTGCCCGTCACGGACTGAAGCATGAGACTTGAGCTGCGCAAAGCATCGCTGGCCGACGTGTCGCAGCTGCGCGTGCTGATCGAACGTTCGGCGCGCGCTTTGAGCACGGATGACTACCGCCCGGCGCAGATCGAAGGTGCGCTGCGGGGCGCGTTCGGCGTCGATACGCAATTGCTGCGCGATGAAACCTACTTTGTGGTGGAGGATTCCAACGGCAGTCTCGTCGGTTGCGGCGGCTGGAGTTTCCGCTCGACCTTGTTCGGCGGCGATTCCCACGCAGCGCGCGACGCCTCCCTTCTCGACCCGGTCACGCAGGCGGCGAAGATTCGCGCTTTTTTCGTCGATCCCGATCATGCGCGGCGCGGTATCGGCACGATGCTGTTGCAGCATTGCGAAAGCGAGGCACGGGTGCGCGGCTTCACCGCGGTGGAACTCATGGCGACATTACCCGGCGTGAAACTCTATGCTGTACGTGGCTACCTCGCCATGCCCAGGGTGAACGTCGATGTGGGGAACGGCGAGTTGATCGAGTTCGTGCCCATGCGCAAGCCGCTGGTTTGAGGGCTCAAGGCACGTCCCGCCAAAGCGCGTCCCACCCGCCATGCCCCAGCCGCCGCAGCGTTTCGATATTGGCCAGGTAGATCTCGTCGGTATTCATGCTCTCGACCGCGCGGGTTACGCTCTCTTCCCGCAGCAGATGCAGGGTCGGAAACGGCGAGCGATTGGTGCAATTCTCGACGTCGTGCGACGCGGTGCCGGCGAACTGGTAGTCGGGGTGAAAGCTGGCCACCTGCAACTCCCCTTCCAGGTCCAATTGCGCGACGAGCTCGTCGCACACACCCAAGAACAGGTTGTACTCCGCGAAATCGTTGAGCACCCAGGGATGAATCAGCAGCGTCGTCTCGCGCTGTCGCGGATCGGCGGCTTGCAGATCGAGCAATTCGCCCCGGAGCTCATCGGACAGCCCGGCCGCGGTGCGCTCCTGGCTGACCACGAAGTGTACGCGGCCGGCGCGGTAGGGGTTTGCGGCGAACGGACACAAATTGAGGCCGATGACCGCCTTCTCGAGCCAGCGGCACGTTTTGTCGATGATCTGTGCGTCATCCATCGCGATGGGGAGCGTAGCCTCAACTTCTAGTATCCTCAAACTTCAGGTTACAACAATCGAGAGTTCATAGATGCCGCAAGCGATCCCCGCCACGCTCATACCCGGAGACGGTATCGGACCCGAGATCATGGACACCACCCTGGCCGCGCTGCAGGCGCTCGGAGCGCCGTTCGAATGGGACACCCAGGCCGCAGGGCTGGAAGGGGTGAAGACCGCCGGCGATCCGCTGCCGCCCAAGACGATCGACAGCATCAAGCGCACGCGCCTCGCCCTGAAGGGACCGTTGGAGACGCCCTCCGGAGGCGGCTATCGGTCATCCAACGTCCGATTGCGCGAGGAATTCAAGCTGTACGCCAACTTGCGCCCGGCGCGCACCATGGTTCCCGGCGGGCGCTTCGATAACATCGATCTGGTGGTGGTGCGCGAGAACCTCGAGGGTCTGTACATCGGCCACGAACACTACATTCAAATCGACGACGATCCGCACGCGGTGGCCATGGCCACGGGCGTGAATACCCGTCAGGGCAGCAGGCGGCTGCTGGAATTCGCCTTCGAGCATGCGGTCGCCACCGGCCGCAAGAAGGTCGCGATCGTGCACAAGGCCAACATCATGAAGGCGCTCACCGGTATTTTCCTGGAGACCGGCCTGGAACTGTACGAGCGCAAGTACAAGGACCGCTTTGCGTTGGAAACCGTCATCATCGATGCCTGCGCGATGAAATTGGTCCTGAATCCCTGGCAGTTCGACGTGCTGGTGACCACGAATTTATTCGGCGACATCCTGTCCGATCTGGTCGCAGGATTGGTCGGCGGGCTGGGAATGACCCCCGGCGGCAACATCGGCACCGATGCCGCCATCTTCGAGGCGGTGCACGGCTCGGCTCCCGACATTGCGGGCAAAGGAATCGCCAATCCCACCGCGCTGCTGCTGGCGGCCGCCATGATGCTGGAGCACGTGCATCTGCCGCACATGGCCGCGCGGCTGCGCACCGCGATAGACCAGACCTTGAATCGCGACGGCATCAAGACGGGCGACCTGGGTGGCCGGGCAACGACCGCGGAATTCACCCGCGCCTTGGTGCAACGCATTACCAATGGCTGACGGCCCGCCCATCCTCTGCATCGAGAATGTCTCGAAGTCGTACGCCTCCGGTTTCCAAGCACTGAAGCCGCTGACACTCGGAATCGCCAAGGGCGAGATCTTCGCGCTCTTAGGACCCAACGGCGCCGGCAAGACGACGCTGATCAACATCGTTTGTGGGATCGTCACACCCAGCAGCGGTTCCGTCACGGCGGACGGCCACGATATCATCCGGGACTATCGCGCCGCGAGAGCCATGATCGGGCTGGTGCCACAGGAGCTCAGCACTGACGCTTTCGAGACCGTTTGGGCCACCGTGACCTTCAGCCGCGGTTTGTTCGGCCGCGCGCCCAACGCGGTCTTCATCGAAGCGCTGCTGCGCGATTTATCCTTGCTCGACAAGCGCGACGCCAAGATCATGACGCTCTCCGGCGGCATGAAGCGCCGCGTCATGATCGCCAAGGCGCTGTCGCACGAGCCGCAGATACTGTTCCTCGACGAGCCCACGGCGGGCGTCGACGTCGAATTGCGCCGCGACATGTGGAAGCTGGTGCGTGGACTGCGCGATCGAGGGGTCACCATCATACTGACCACGCACTACATCGAAGAAGCGGAGGAGATGGCTGATCGTATCGGCGTGATCAACAAGGGCAGCCTGATCTTGGTCGAGAAGAAGCACTCGCTGATGAAAAAGCTCGGCAAGAAACAACTCACACTGCACCTGCAAACCCCGCTGCAGCGGATTCCGGTGGAACTCGAGCCTTGGGGACTTGAGCTCAAGGCCGGGGGCAGCGATCTCGTCTACACGGTCGATGAGGCCAACAGCCTCGATGTCGCCGCGCTGCTGAAGCGCGTGGCCGATTCCTCCATCCTCATCAAGGATCTGCAGACCAGGCAAAGTTCACTGGAGGATATTTTCGTCAAACTGGTGAGCGAGCGCGGATGAAAGCGAGCACGCATGAATGAGCGCAGCGGTCCCGGCGCCTTCAACCATCACGGCGTCTGGGCCATCTACAAGTTCGAGATCGCGCGGGCACTGCGCACGCTGGTGCAGAGCATCATCACCCCCGTGATCACCACCT
>Ga0116228_10000316_pt1 | contig 35497 bp, 30 predicted proteins | sample S1TSphfallax_2_FD_89694 | JGI IMG/M metagenome (GOLD analysis project Ga0116228, IMG submission 89694) | Host-associated microbial communities from peat moss isolated from Minnesota, USA - S1T2_Fc - Sphagnum fallax MG | ecosystem: Host-associated > Plants > Peat moss > Unclassified | place... | reverse complement strand
TATTGGAAAAACTTAATGGTTTAACTTAAGCTAAACCTATTGCCAAAATTTTGTGGCTAAACATAATGGTTAACTTTAAATTAAACCTAATGGCTAAAATTTGGTTAAACATAAATGGTTAAATCTAGTGGTTAAACATTTTGGCCAAACCTCATGGTTACACATAATGCTTAAAATTAAGTATATAAATGGTTGGTAGGTAGGTAAATAATATGTAGGTAGGTGGGTAGGTAAATAGGTAGGTCGTATGAAAGTGAAAAACGTGGGTAGGTGAAAATGTATAAATAAATAAGTTAGTACGTAAATAATAAGTGGGTGGGTAATAAGCATGCAAGTAATTAATTAAATAAATAGGTGGATGAATAGTAGGAGGTAGATACATAGGGTAGTAGACCATGTAATATTTTATTAAAGATCATTGGCCATCTTGACTAAAACTTTAACTTGACTAAAGACCATTGGTCATTTTTATTAAGGATCATTGGCCATTTTGATTAAATGTTCAAAGGGTATAAGGACCAATGGTCATTTTGATTAAAAACCATTGGCCATTTTGACTAAGGTTGTACAACTTGATTATATGTATCTAATCAAATTAACCATTATAATAAAATTGATCAATCAACACATACATGTGTTATTCAAGCTTTTAACCTTTAGTCAAAATGTACATGTCCATTAATCAAAATGACAAGTTAATCAATTTGAAAGTTTTACAAAACCATGATATGTATTAGTGACTTTTATTCACTTGTGCAACCTTCCTAGCTCGCTTGTTGTCAACATGAACCCATCCACTGGTATGTTTTCTTGACTTCTTTTTAGAAGTTTAAATCATAGTTTGTGCTCCTTCATGATTAAAATATTACTTTCTATGATTACTTTGCAGGGAATTGCATTCGACCCTATTAACGTATTGGCAACAATGTTTTTGTGATGGAACCGAACAATGATGTTTATGAAGAGGTTGTCAAACCTCTTTTGGAGAAGTTAAAACATGATGTGGAACTTGGCTTTTCTATTTGATCTGCCCCAAATTTGGCACTCGAGAAGAAAGCGAGAGTCAATCTCAATTGTGAATAAGTTGACATTAGTCATCTTTGAATGTTTATTTCATAATTATTTCGCCTTTGATTTTAAGTTAATGTTTAATGTTTTGTGTAGAGATATCCAACCTGATTGTTTCAGTTCGTTCCATTTTATGTTTTGAGGGACCTCTTCCCAAGCCCCCTTTCGCACAAATACTTACAAGAATATGCTGAAGACATGGCTTGACACATGGCCTCATTACCCTCTCCCAAATCCTCTAAGAGTGAGAGATCATATGACCATGGTGTTTCAAAACTTATTGAATATGAGGCAACATAATGTTTGGAGTAACATTTCGTTTGCAATTTATGTTTTTTTTTACTTTGTTGTTGGAATTTATTTTGTGTTATTTGGTGTTTTCTTTTGAACTATGTTCAACTTATACCATCATTCAATATAATTATTCCAATGTTTTGTTTCCATCATCTTCTTAACAAACAAATTAATTTGATGTAAATGAATTTCAATTCTTATTTGTTTTCATATTTTCAAAACCATCTATAAAGTTTGCAAGAATGAAATTCAATGATACCTCAATGATAGATATGTGTATTGAATCATTTCAACATTTCAATTAATCGAATATTTTCTTAGAAGATGTTTTGAACCACATTCTGCCCATTTTTTTCTTTTGAATTTGAAAAAAATGCCAAATTTATTACAACATTTAAAATTGAAGCTTCAATAATTAATATATTTTTGTAAGTAAATAATTTCAGTTTTACATTTTTTACCTCCCCCTTTGATCAATGCCGACCATAGGGGACTAAGTATGTTGATCATTATTTTTACCCAAATTATTTTTCCAAATAAATCTCTTTTTTTTCCCTTTGTTTCATTTTTAAAGATTTAAAAAAAAACCCCATTCCTTCAAATCTTGTTAGTACCAAAAATATTGATTTCAACATCACAAATTATTAATTATAATTTATAAGTATTTTCACCATCAATAATTAATATATTTTTGTCAATGAGTAATTTTAGATTTATTTTTCCTCCCCCTATGGTCGGTGCTGATCATAGGGAATAGAGAATGTCAATCATTATTTTTACCCACAAATTTTTAAATAATTTCTTTTCCTTTAATCCATTGCTTTAGAAGATTTTTAGAATTCCGTTCCTTCAATTTCCTTCCTTCGAATGTTGAAAAATTATGAGAACTATTATTTTCAGCATTAAAAATTAAAAATTAAAAACTAAAAATATTATCATTATAAATAATTAGTATATTTTTATAAGTAAAAAAATTCAGTTTTATTTATTTTTCCCTTCCCCTTTATGGTTGGTGTCGACCATAAGGGATGGAGTATGTAATCATATTTTATTTACACAAATGTTTTACAAATAAATTTATTATTTTATTTCTTTCATTGTTAGAATTTTGTATATTTTGTATTCTATTATTACTCCCTAGACTATAGTTGGCATCAACCATAACGAGGATGGCAAAAATTGATCAGTTTTTTAAGCTTTGTTTTTACAAAATAACATTATTTAATATCAAGTCCCTATATTTGATAATTGCCACATATCATCAAACATAAATTTATAACTAAACTTGAACTTGTAATTCAACTCAAATAGCCTTATGTTTAAGTAATAAATGTGAGGATATTTATGGGCTCATTCTAAATGAAATATGGGCATCCCTTTAAATGTCTATTTATTCATCAATTTGATTGATAGTCACATTTTTGTCATCAACATATTAAATAATTAATTCATTATAATCTTTCAATTATATCCAATCTATGGAATGCATTTGTTAGGTTTTGGTAAATGACATATTTAGGCCATTTGTTTATTTAAGAAAAAAATATTGTATCATCATTGAAAAGTAAATGTTTTTTAATATTTTATTGTTACATTTCATGTTTGTTTAGTTATACAAAATAAAAGTAAAATCCCCCCACTATGGCATTTGATTTTTTTCCAGTTTATTTTTTTCAAGGTGAGAATTATAGCAATCCAATGACTTAATTAATCGTTTCGCTCCCAAACCCCCTCCACCAAATAGTTGGAGCAAATTATAATGAGATTTGGGTGACATCTTAGTTTTTTTGCAAGCATTAAAATATTTATTTTACTACTTTCAAATCATTTAAAAAATTCATAAGTCTAATAGAATGTGATAAGTTTTGACACTATTTTACGACATAAGTCATATCAATTAAGCTTAATTGTATATGTCGATACATTCTTTTAAGAATTAGATTATTTTCATAATCTATGAGGCCATTCTTATTACCCACCTAAGGTTCACACCCACTAGCCTCCACCTATGAACCTACCTAAAGACACAATTGAACCAACCACCGTGATTATCAAGAGAATTGGAACCTAACATAAAACTATTATTAGTTCACACACCATTCATCCTGCATGATGCAATGGTGGGTGCCTTTTCATTGTTGCAATCACATTGTGAATCCAATGTTTTCATCGAGGCCCTAGAACTGAAACCAAGTGCAATTGCCATGTTCCCTTTTCTCTAGGATAGGCTGATCTAGTTTTTAATCAGCTCAATGATAGGATTTCATTCTAAATACAATTCGTTGAATATTTTGTATTCTTCTAATTTATATTTTATTTTTCTTGAGACCTTTTTTAATTTGTTATTATATTCTACGTAGTTGTATTCACTTGCATACCGCTAATTTTTTGTTAGTATCATCATTTCCTTATGGGTGTTCATTCACACTCAAGCTTCGTTTATGCATAGTGAAAGCATAAAGTTGTTTTATGACTACATCCCATTGTCTATTGAATGAAATATAGTTCTTTTTTGTGATCATTACAATTATTCAACTATGGCATTAAAGCTATGCATGACCCAACTATATCCATCAATTTCATTACAAGGCTCCAATGTTCAATATTTCCAATATAAACTGAAACTATACATATTATTATTCCTAGTGTTCTAAACATTGCATTTAATTAAATTATCTATAATGAAAAATCTTACTAAATTTGAGCCTTTTAGTCAACAACAATCGATACTTGTAAGCATTTTAGTTGATACTAAAAAATAGTTCATAGATTTTCTTTTTCCATCATGTATGTCATTTTATGTATCTTCACAAATATGTGTAACACGTATTTACACAACACTACATATTTTCCATTGATATAAAATCAACCATTATCGTTTTCAATCCAACATAGGGCTATTCTTTGTGGATTCATATTTATCACATTAGATTGGTCACCTTCCTTGTTCAAAACAACAACTGCCTTGCCAGACTATGGATTAGACTTTATATGGGACATTGGATTAGACTCTCAACTGGACCCCACTTATTTGTCGCAAGGAAAAAAATTCATTCATATTTTCCTTCGACTATGCTATTTAAAGAACAATTCCACACATTTAAAGTTTAACAAAAAACACTGGAACAATCTATAATTTTCATAATTTCTTATTGTTTCACTGCAAATTTCCATTCTTTAGTGCATTTCACTTCTTAAATAAATCTTTTTGCTGCATTAAAGTCATTATAATCCTTAGGGAATAGATTACAATCTTCCAAGTTGCTTTCATTTTAAAACAATTTGACAATTGATGGAAATTGTGACTCATTGTTGGTGCATCTTTTCTCCAACATTCTTATACTTAGTTTTTTTTTTTCACATTGATCCTCTTTACAACTATCTTAGTTGGTTCAAAACTATTTATCCCATGTTCCACATTCACATCATCAATATCCACACCACTTTTGTTTTCTATTTTTGGTGTCTCTGGAGGATTGTAATACTCCTCGGTACAAACATATGTACAAGTATGTTCTTCATTCTCCCGAGCTAATTGTTTCCTCTAACTAGCAATTAATATTGCAAAACAAGTTTAATCGACTTAAACTTTTTCTTATCAACAATGTCATGTGCTTTTACTGATACAATTTCAAATTCTTATGAAAAATGGGATACTTACAATCTTGTCAACAATCTTCATTTGTGTGTGTTCTTGTGGTTTCAAACATATGATGGTAACCCCCCCTCCTCTCAATGCCATGAATACATAGTGATTTGGTTACATGACCTAAAAGATTCTTCATCTTCGTTTTCTAAGTTTTTTCCTTCTTTAGATGCCAATTGTGATGGTGGTTTTGGGTCCTCCTCCTCCTCCTTTGCCTCTGGTGTTCCTTCTTTTTGTTCTACTAGTGCATCATGGTTTGCATCATATTTTAAAATAGACAATTCATACTTGTCATCATCTATATCACTTTCATTTTTTTGGCCATTTTTTGCATGACACTTCTACTAATGAATATTAGTATGCTTTGTTCATCCCTAATAGATATTCTACTTGGCGTAATAAATGGGTCTTGTAGTTGCGATTTGTTGGTTTGGTTGGCCACAAATTGTCTCCAAAAGCTTGTTGCAAGTTGTTCATAAAATCTGAATCAAACATCTTCTGTATCATTGTGACATAAACTTTGTATTCATGCACGTTATTTCTTGATGCCCAATATCCTACTCAAGCACTATAGTTTGCATCTATCACTTTCATCTATCATCTAGTCCACTACTAAATACAAATCCAAACCTTGGAAAGTTTTAACAAGCATTCTCATAATTCCAAACCTAGCCTTGTAATGAAATGCAATTTGCATCCAAGGTGCTTCTTTTTCATCGCATACAATCTTTAAGGAGGTTATTGTCCTTTTTGTATTTATCATTTTCTAACGTCCCTTTTACTATGTGGGTTGTGAACATTTATGTTGGTTGGTTATTGAAGTTTTATTATTTGATTAAGTTTATGTCAACAATCATAATAGATATTTCCTTGCCAAGTTTAATTAATGCCACATGTTTCAGAATGTGCCAAGTACTAGGAGTTCAGCTTTTTGAAATTGGATGCCATTGGTCATTTTTTTTTGCTTAGTATTTGATTTCCTTTTCTATTAAGTGGGGGTTTCACCTTGGGTTTTTTTTGGCAATATATACAATTTGTTCTTTGGTTTTCTCATTTGCCCATTTTGTCTTTTTGTAGAATGCCCCATTTCTTGATTTTTAACAATCTATGTAAAGGGTCAAATCAACAATCATCTTGAAAAATTCACCATGCTCATTCTATTTGCTTGTAAATTGTTTCCAAAATTGAATGCAACAACATGTTTCTTCCATGCATAAAATTGTGAATGGTAGTTTGCTGGTAATCAATGATCTATTTGTTGTTGATAGTAAGAAAACCAATTAAGATGGTAACGCTGAGTAAGGCAATTAAGTACACAAATTAATAATATTAGGTTGGAGGATACATTCATTTAGTCAAGGTATTAGGATTATAATATCATATTAAATGTATACCAAATACAAATGGAAATTGATGTACAAAAAATGCAAATAGACAATGGAGATCTAAAAAATGTAATAAAAAAATTATTGGAAATGTAATGACAATGCAATCACTTTATGTTTTTTTTAGGCTTCCTTTGGAGTTTTGGGGATTGAATGGGTACTATATATGCGTTCTTTGGATTTAAAAAATAATAATTATTGGATTTTTAGGAAGCAAAATTTGTGCTCAACTTCAACCCTAATTCATATCAAAATGTTTAATGAACCAAAAATTACTACAAAAAAATGGTATTTTGGTTTCTCTTTCATTTGTTGGGATTTTTTTCCCCAAGTATCGTAGACATTTCATAGTTTTAGGGTAGGGCCTATCATTTGGTGATTCATAGGTTGTTTTAACGTTTTGTTATTTAAATCTTGTGGTAGCTAGGTTCACTTGTTCGAAGTTACATAAAGTCGTTTACTAGGTTTCATAAATTTTGTTGATAGGAGGTTGGCAAGGGAAACCAAATCCTTTGTCGATAAATCTTGTAATAAACTTGTGAAAAAATGTTTTGGAATTGGCTTTTTCAAACTTGCGCAGTTTTGAAAGAAATCCATGGCATGTGTAAACATCGCCTAATGGTAGTTTTCCATATCCTCCTTCAAAATGTTCACAATTTCTTTGAGCAATGCAAGACTTTCTTTGTCAATTTTTACATTTGCCCATCTCCATGTTGCCCATTTAATTATTTTGTCAATTTACCTTTTCCATTCTATTCCCCATGTTCTAATTTTAAGCAAATTCTTAAGGGGTTTTATTTGAGTTGGATCGCTTGGATATTTCAAAGGTTTTATTGACATTTCGCAATTCTATTTAGTATGCTTGAAATCAATGTGTATTCAATCATAGTTTCAAAGGTGTTTGGTGTGACCATTCATGTAAATTTTCATTTTGCCATTGTAAAATAGACGTGTAGCAATTGCAAATGGATGGTAGTTGTAGAAAAGATGGAAGTATTAAGTTTAAGTGGAGATGGGGAAAAAATCCAATTTTCTTCTTCAAGTGCCAAGAATGATCTTAGACATAAAAGGTTTGATAGATTGAATTGAAATAAAAAATAGGCTGAAATAATATTCAAAATGTGCGACTTTTGTTGTTTCAATTTTCACTAGGAACATACCTTTTGGAGATGAACAAGTAGTGTTTCGGTTGACACAAACCTCTTAGTTGTGAAGAGGTAGAGTTTACATTGGCACATAACTTTTGGTTGTGAACATGTTGTGTTCATCCATTTGATTTTGCTCTTCCAATTTATTTTTTCATCCCTTTTATTTTGTTCATCCATTTATATTGTTTAATCATCTTTTTCATTCATTATTATGTTTCATCCATAACTATCGTTCATCCATGTACATGCAATAGAATATTCCTCCACACCATGATATATTCATACCATGTGTCAAGGAATATTCTTCCAATATTTGTTTATGTAAAAAAAGATTCAAAAAAAAATTTGATCTTGCTCACATTCATGCTCCCACACTCACCAAATAGCATCCCTGCCCACCCGGTAAGAACTTTTTAGAATGAACTGTTCCTTCCCTAGTGAGGCAACTTTAAGGTACATAAGGAAGTCAACTAAGGACCTTGGAGCATAATACTTGTAACCTCACAAAGGAATCACACAACTATTCATAATTTGAGGTCAAAATGAATGAATGACCAACCTTGAAAATTAAAGAAGCTACATTTTCATAATTTTAGGTGCAATCCACCTCACAAAGAGGCATTTTTCAATGGTGATTAGAGATTTTATTTAAGACTTCTCTGGGAACTCTGATTTATGGGGCTCACCACTAGCCCGTTGGGCTAACTAAACTCAACCCTGGGGTGTGGCATGGCCCCCAATGGGCTAACCAAACTGGGGTACGAGGCCCCTTTGTAGGTGCAAGGTGCTTCCTGTTTTGAGGAGGTATTATAAATGTGTGTAAGGTGCACTTGACATGCAGTAAGAAATTTCTCTGATGTGCAGTCCAAATACACAAAGCACAATCCTAGGAGTACTTTACACTAGTCAAGCGCACCTGGAAGAGGTCGGGTCGAACCCTGGTATGCCCAAATTCATGGTGAAATCGTGTAACTCGCAATTTCCTGCTTGCTTACTCTACGAGCTACAATTGATGTAAACCTGCCAATTGCAAGAAAACACAAGGTGGAAAAGGAAAGTTAGAAAACTTAAAGAAGAAGGGAAAAAAAGGTCAAAAAGGGGAAGGAAAGATAGAAACACATCAGTAGCCTAGAGAAAGCTACCACATTGAGAAAATGAGTAATTATTTTTTTCAAAAAATCAATTCGTTTTGTGGCTTTGGGATTATTCGGTTTTTTATGATATAGTATAGTTTAATAATGTTGTAACATGACTAGTCAGAATATTCATATTGTAATTTTTAACCAGTGTTTCTGTTTCTAGCAAAATTTCCCATCCTAGTGACAAATAAAAAGCTCTTGCAACGACTACAAAAAAAAATTTTGGGGAAAAGAGGGGCACACTGTCGCCAAGGAAGTTTGTTTTTGAATTGGCCGTATGTAGACAAGGTTCTAGCATCCCCAACATATGTAAACTTTTCTACTTTCCTCTCTAACCTGTAGCCAAATTTGGCTGAGTCCTCTTTTGCCAAGCCACCGACTTCACAATTTTGAAAAAAAAGAAAACACTAATTGTAACTTGTCATAATTATGACCATTTTCATCACTTCAATGCCATAATTAAAAAAAAGACCATTTCACTATTGCAGTGATAATTTTACTAACTCTAGCAGTCAAGGATTTTTTTCAATTTTGTGATATCGAAAAAAGAGAGTTTTATTAGTCAAATAATCAATAGAATACCACCTTCTCACAAATGTTTCATCAGAAAATGGACCAAATTTGTCACAAAATAATCGAAAGTGCTGTGATGTAAAATCACTGGCAATCATCCCAAAAAAGTTCAACATTAATTGGCTTCACATTTTAAAAATGTTGTCTAAATTGTAAAAAAATGGAGAAAATAACTGCCCCAAAACTAAAAACATTGTCAAAATGTGATGAAATATTTTCCGAAATTGTAATTTTTCTCTTGAAAACTTTGCAATTTTTTTCCAAAACAACTCATCATCTGTGATAACATATTGATTTAAAACTTTCAAGGTCAACATTTTAGAAACATTCGCCACAAACCAAAATATTTTAAAGAAAATCGCTGAGTTACTCCAGCCTCTAGGGTTAAATTACTAGAAAAAGAAGAGAGGGAGAGAGAAAAAGGGTTAGAATAACGAATAGTTACCTAAATACTCAATTCTTTTAGTGGTTTGGGCTTTACATTGATGATGGGGTTCCAATTTGGTGTGCCACCGGGTGCCCTAGAACCCCACACATCAAACATACACACAAAATTAGGTAACACTGCAATTCTCTTACAGAGTACGGAGGGGGCGCAACAGACAGACAGCCAGACCAAGACCGGGTGCGTCACAGAATGGAATGAAAGTTACCAACAACAAAAACCAAAGCGGGGATCGCTTCGGAGACGATCTCATAAAAAGACAAAACCAAAGCGGAGGGTCTCTTCGGATACGTGTGAGAAAGAAAAACCAAAGCGGACTGCATGGTTGCAAGCAGAACAAGAGTACCATTGTACGCTAGAACGTACCTTTGTGGTGGGCTTCGAGGAGGAGGAGGAGGAGGAGATGCGTGCAGGGCGGCGGGATTGAAGCAGCAGCGCTTGAGTGTTGCGGGCGATGGGGCAGCAACAGCAGCAGTACCGGGAGGGAGCCGGAGGTGGTGGTAGCAAGACGCGAGGTGGGCCGACGACGAGCAAGGCCGGAGAGAGGGGTAGTACTGGTGGTGGTAAGGCGGGCAGGGGAGGGAATGGGAGATGGAGAGGGGAGAAAGGAGGAGGAGGAGGAGGATCGGCGACGGCGGGTCAAGACGGCGGGGGAGGGAATAGTAGGGTTAGAGGAGAAAGTATGGGCGTCGCGGCGGAGGAGAGGGAGGGGGGGAGAGGAGGAGGGGTAGAGGAGGAGAAAGCGAGCTATAGAGGAGGAGGAGGAGGAGGAGGAGGGATAGGGGGAGAACGAGGATTGGGTAATTGGGCGACATGGACAAGGCTATGGGTGAATTGGCAGGCGGCGGCGACGAATGCAGTGAGAGTGTATTTCTTTTTGCAAGTGGTACTAGGGGAAGTGGAACGGAGGGTGCGGCAGCAGGTGTGGCCGGTTTTGAAAGTGTGGTTTCTTCTCGTCACTAGGGTGGCCCGTTTGTTGGCTCTCTTGGCACTCGAGTGCAGTATTCGAGGATTTGCCTCGCTGTTTCGCCTCGGTTCCACCGCCCTGTTCCTGCTCCTTTGGTGCTCTGCCCTCAATCTGTGTGTACTGGCGGGTTTCTTCAGTTTCCTCATTGTCATGGTAAGTAAATCTCTCTCTCTCTCTCTCTCTCTCTCTCTCTCTAATACTGTGATTTGTTCTGCACTGTTGTGTTATTGGAATACACAGCATGTGCCACTGTCATGTGCCTCCATCTTCGCTGTCTTCTTCTTCTTCTGGTTTGACCTCATGTGGCATTATATCACCACCTCGGTGCCTCAATATCTAGGGCACTTTGGAAGAGCTCCCTCCTGCATCTTTATAATATCAGTTTGGCATTACTTGCCTGTGTGGGTTTATTCTTGATAATTGCTGCCATGCAAATCATGTTAGGGTTTCTGGTCTCTTTATGTGCAATCTGCAGAAATGGAACTCACTCACTCTCCCATCCATCATGATCTTTTTTAGGGTAGACTTCTGTTTGTTCAAACCCTTCTGTCAATCTTACTGTCTAACATCGAGGGGATTGCAACAATGTAAGTTGTGGGACTTTGAGACATATTATGTAGGAGAGAGGCCATTACTAGTTATGTCAGAGAATTACTGCTCCTGTTCAGAGAAAAGGTGATCACTGATCAAGAATGACCAGTGTTGAGCGGCTGCAATTTTTGCAAGTGCATCACCACCTTGACCCAGGAAAGATTCTTTAATGGCTCTTTATTTCTGGATGAGTTTTCAAAGGATGTGGCATGTTTCTTCTAGTAAAGCTGTGGAATGCAGCATTTACACCATCTGGCTCCTGCCATACAGGGTGTGAGTTTGTGTAAGGTGTATGCTGAATCTTGTCCACAATGGTTGACAAGTTCCTTCAAAGTTTTGGGGGCCTGTCAATCGCAGCTGTGAGCTTGTGGTCTCATTCTTTGTCTTCCATCTCTGCATCCAACTGTTTCCTTTGTTTGCACTGGAAACCATTTGGATGCAGACAATTTTATGTGTAGTAACAGTAACAGCGGTATTTCAGTTGTGTTTGACTACCATTGGAAACTGGTTTGCATGGCAAATGTTGGGACCCAGGGATGAAGTGTATCCTGGTAGAAAAAAATCCTTGGATTTGGTATGGTGGTCAATTCTACCATTTTGTCCCATTGCATGCCCATACTCCCTGAAATTTCACTCCCTGAACTCACTGTTTTCAATGCTGAGAATAGGAGCTTCACTATACAGACAATCTACCATATTCAAAGTCAAATTAGATTTTGGGACTGATAGGGCCTTGGAAGTGTGAGTTTTTCCTGCTTTGTTTAATTCAGGGCTGGCTGGTATTGTATATTCTACTCCCTGCTATGGAGGTACTGATGCTGAAATGCTGAGAATTGCAGGCAATGGCAGCAGCAGCTGTGCTATTGTGTGGTTACACTCCTGCTATTGTGCTGATTGCAGTCTTTAGCACTGGAGTGCTTTGGCTGTATGGTAGCTTCTGGATGACAGCAGCAATTCTTTTAGTTGGAGGTGAGTCTTTGATGATGCCTATATCCTTCTGGGATTCTGATTCTATCAGTAGTTTCTTTGTCAATATGTGGTGGCTCAGTCCCCATAGTGCATAATCTCTACTTGTCTGATACAGGCTTGGGTGGTTATTGGCTTTCCAGCTACTGATGAGGAAAATGGGCAAGGTCAATTGTACCAGCAATGCAGTGTATTTGATGTAGATTGTTACAGGACAAGAAGGAAATGTAGGTGCTCACTCTGGATCTTTGGTGTCTGAACCAGGTGGTCTCTTCATTGGAGATTGTGCTAGACTGGCAATTTTGCTAACCACAGGATATGCAATGTACGGAGTGATAGGACATGGAGGGTGGTTGGGTCTGCTCCTATGTACCAGCTTGGCATTCATCTCCAGCGATGCTGTCTTCTACTTCCGCAGCTCATTTAGTGAACAGGATAATAAGGTCCCTAGAAACAATGTAGATACAGAAGCCCCACCTCCTGAACAGGCTAAGGGGTACAGTACACCACATTCAGATGTATTTCAGCCAACTGCAGATGTAGGGCGCTCAAGCATGGGTGCATCTACCAGTGGCCGTGGTGAATGTGACTTGTTGACAGCTGATGAGGAAATAGTTCGAGTGCTGGATTGCAAAGACCACTACACAGTCCTTGGATTTGTGCGATTTGACAGCTTCGACCTTGCTGACCTCAAACGAGAATACAGGAAGAAGGTGCAGCACTTGTCACAATGTCAAGCCCTTCACCTTCAATTTGAGAGAGAAAAGATGCTGGTGGTCAGGCCTTTGAAGTTAAAGAGTCTTGGCTAGTTAAATGATATCCTTTCAGTGCAAGTGTTTGTATTCTGTACGTCACTCTATTGTTGGCCTCTTTCACATGATGGCTCATTCATGTGGAGCTAGATAGAGTGTGTGTTTGCAGCTGACTTGCTATTGCTTGATGCCTGAACATCATTGCTGGGTTTGAACTGCACTGGGACCTGGCAGGCAATGCAGGTCTTAGTACCACCTGCACACATGTTGGTTCATTCACAAGCAGCTACAAGGGCTTTCTGTTTGCATCTGACTTGCTATTGCTTGCTGCCTAGATATCATAGGCTGGTATCTTAAACTGCAAGGGACATGGCAGGCAATGCTGGTGCATCCTGACAAAAATGGGGGAAATGAGAAAGCAGAGGAGGCCTTCAAGAGATTGCAAAATGCTTATGAGGTATCCTGCATTCATCTTGTAGCTTTTGAATCTTGGGTCTTCTGGCAATTAAAAAAGCAGGGCACCTTTTGTGTGTGGCAGATATAAACAATTTTACCAAGGTTATTCAGCTTTTGGATAAATCTGGTAAGCATCTGCACATTTGTGGAATCAGGTGTTGCTGGATGGAGTCAAAAGGAGGTGTTATGATGATGAGCTTCGGCGGGAGGAAGTTCTCAAAAATTTCCATCAACATCACCATGGTTTTCATGTGGTGTGCATTCTTCTGTGCTATTGTCACTATATATAATGTGATTTTTTGATTGCAATAGCAATCCCAGCTCTTGCAAGTGCTCAGTTCATCCATTGTGGATAGTGCGTGCTGTTCTGGAGTGACCTTTCCTTTGCAATCAGTGTATGTACATTGACAAACTTTTGATCTTCCAGAATCACATGTATGTACCAAATTTGTGCAGAATGCCAGAGATAGACCTTCTGAATGTGGCTGCCAACATTCCAAAGATGAAGGCAATGAAGACATTCCAGCTGATTCTCGTAGGATCTCATGTCGAAAGTGCGGAGATAGCCACATGTGGATATCTACTGAAAGGAACAAGCTTCGAGCCAGGTGGTGTCAGGTGAGGTTCTCTTGTGTCTGAAACTACAGGAGTTTCTGTGTTTGAGTCTGCACTTCTAGTCTGCAGGAAGGTGAACAACATGAGAATATTGATGTCTGATTGTCTGTGCAGGAGTGCCAAGACTACCACCAAGCAAAAGATGGTGATGGTTGGGTAGAGCAATGTGGCCAGCCTTTCTTTTTTGGTATTTTCCAGAAGGTAAATAAGTTCTGCACACTTCCTCTTGTTGAAGCTTTTTAATCTGGGCAACCTGTCCTTGTTATGGGGCCCTACCATATTGGACATAACAGTGCATGATTTAAGCAGGCTTATGATCATTAGTATCGAATTTGTTTGTTTTCCAGGTGGAATCTCCTCTTGCATTTGCTTGTGCTGACGGCATGGTGTACAATGTCACTGAGTGGGTGCATTGTCAGGTGTGTCATTCTTGTTGACTGCTTTTCATATGTCTGTTGGAATTTGCCATGTTCTCTGCATACATGAATGCTGATGGGTTCTGGACCTTCTGAGATAATTAATTCTTGTGTAGGTATATCCTGAAGTTCACAGGAATCTCGAAGCTTTCAGCCCTTGACTTGGGTTCTAGAATAAGTTCATACAATTGATGGAAGCTCTCAATCTGGGTACTCTAGTCTATGTCTTAAAGGTTGATTCTCACATGGTGAATGCAGGGTCTGAAGTGCCCACCAAATACACATAAGCCCACTTTCCATGTAAGTACCTCTGGAAATGGAAGGGGTGCAACTCGGGGGAGCAGTAGGGCTGCCAAGGCTGGTGACCGTGCAGCTGTGCCAGACAGTTTTTCTTTTACAAAATTAGATGAGAATATGACAGAGCAAGAGTTTTTTGACTGGCTTGAAAGTGCAATGGCTGCGGGGCTGTTCAGTGACCTGAATGGTGGTGTACCATCTTATCCTGGCGAGAAGGCTTCAAACCGGGGAGCTAAACCGAGCCGGAAGAAAAGGAAGAGTAAGAAGCAATTTTAGCCTCTGTTTTTTCTCAGGCAGGCTGCTACACGAGTGAGCAGGTTGTTTATGAGAGCTTCAAAATCCAAAATTGGATATGATTGGGTTGAGCACATGACCCTGGCCCTCTTAAGAAAATGATTCAATCCCCTCTACATTTTTTTTTTGTCTCACCAGTTATGCCAGAGAAAGGAGGTCTGAGTCTATGTAGATGCTAGTGTTCTACCAGCATAAAAGCTGGATAAGTGAGGACATTGATTATTAAGAATCAAGGTTGTGGTTCTGTTTCTTCCTAAATGTTTGAGGAATACAAACTAGCAAATTTGTGGGGTTGGAGTTGTGTACCTTGCAGTGGGGGACTTGGATAGAAATGAGCTCCAAATGCATGCATGCCCATGAGTGAATTTGTGCAGTGTTCTCAGTAGAGTATTCTTTCACCAGGGCTGACATCAGTAAAGGTTTGTGAAGGTAATAAACCTGTAGGTGGCTGACAACAACTGATAACAAAATTAGCAGTGCTAATAGCTAGAGTCACTGGTGAATCTAGTCAAAGATAGGATGGACAACTCTGCAAGCAGGAGAGGAGAAAGTATTTAGTGTCATGGTGGAGGATGCAACTTGCAACTGGAATATTTCAGATCATTTTGAGGTTTGTTCCTGACCTCTAGAATTAATTTGACCTGTTTGCATTTCTGAAGTTGTTGAAATAGGCAGAATGCCAAAGCTGTCACCCTTTGGTTTTATGCTTTTTAGAGCAAAGAAACTTTCAAGTGTTGTTTAGTTAGTTTTTCCAATTGTTTCTTGTACCGAAACAACATGCTATTAACTGAATGTGGATCTCAATTAGAAGAAACATTTAATTAGAGTCAGAAACAAAGAGGTGGGTTGTTGCAATCTATTCTGTAATGAATTGTTTTCTTTTCTCATCCCTGTTATGTCTTGTCATTCTGGGAGCTGTAGTGGGCTGGTGTTTATCCCTCCAGAAGGACCCACCAACTGCTGGATCAGCCACATCTGGTCTCAGCAAGCTCAAAATTCAAAGGCATGTGGATTTGATGAAATATTTTCTGCTGTCTTGATCTTCTGAACATGAGTGGTTTTCTTCACTACAATTGTGGGAGAGTTCTGAAAGCAAGTCTGGGTTTTCAATGTTCATGGTCAGTTCAAGAGTACACCCTAGTTTTTCCCATTTCTACAAGATGAAAGGTGACTATGACAGTGTCTTTGCAGAGGGGATGAGACCTGTGTTGGCGGGTTCTCTCTTGCTAAAAGAAAGAAGCGGTGGGTAATGGTAAGGTAAATGGACCCTTGACCAGCAATCATAACAAATGCAAAGAACTGGTCATTGATCCTTCATTGGCTGTTTCAAAAGTCATAGAATCAGTTGAAAGAACCTACCCTAAATTGCTTGGTTCTTCTCCAGTTCTTTCATGGAAACCATCAGTTCATTGAAAATTTTCAAAAACCCAGGTTGGAGGTTATTTTGATTTCTGAAAAGCTTTCAAGAGATTAGAACCAGAGTTTTGGGATTCTGAATTTTTTGGGAACCCTGGAATCAGTATAGCGACAAAATTACTGCAATTGTAGAACCAGTTGAAAGAACATCAACTAAACCATCAGGTCTTTGCTGGTACTTTTATGAAAAAAGCCAGTTTGCTGAAATTTTTTAAAAATCCAGAGTTCAAATTCCAGAACTGGAGGTTCTTTTGACCATGTAACTGGCCTGCTCAAGCCATGTTACAGGACATAACAGGTGAGCCAGAAGATGTCACTGGACAGAATGACATAGTGGACAGGTGGGATTTCATGTGCCTGTAACCCATGAGTATACCAATAGCCCAATTGGAGCCTGTAGTCGCTATTTGAAAAGAAAACTTCTGTCCTACATAAAGTAAAAACTAATCACATTTTGAAAATATGGGAGATGTGTCCATTATCAACTTGTTTATTTAAGCAATACTCTCTGTACCAATTCCCCAGGGTTTTTTTTCTGTAATACTCACTTATTATGCACAGTGGTCAGTTTTGAAACACTTGATTGGATAACCATCTAAGTATAATGTCAAGGTAAGTTTTGAAGGTAAAACTTATCCCTCTTCAAAATTTGATTAAAAAAAATCATTCTCCTTGCACTTCTCAATTGCTGAATCACATTGGTCAAATTCAAGGGGAGCTAAAAGTGGAGCTTAAATCGGAGAAGTGCAACCAAATGAAAAGTAACAGAGTGAAAGTTTAATTAAGGATTTGAGAATGCATTGGGATGAAACTTATTGGTCAAGTTTTGGTGTTCATTAAAGCAATACCTAGTTCATAAGGTACTCACCAGGTCTTTACAAAATATACACCAAATAGGTGAAGTCTCTAGGATAGACAAGTTGGTGAATGAACACTTAAAGTTTTCAAAGAGCTTGGATTCTCAAGGCATTGCTCTTTTGCTTCTCAAGTTCAAAAGGTTGTTTTAGAGCTTGACATGATCATTTAGATGATTCAAAAGAGACAAAAAATGAGGAAGATATGCTTGTCAAAAGTAACAAAGTTGGTGTTCAATCATCGGCTTAATTCACAACATATTTGTCTTTTCCATAATTTTTCTGTGTTATTCTTTTGCCTTTGTAGTTCAAAGAGGTAATGTAAAACTTAGCTTGGCACATCCAAAGCTCTTTAAAACACTAAAAAGAGTTTAAAAATGAAGAAGATAGGAGATCTAGAAATAAAAGGTCATTAAAAAAGAAACAAGCTATTTGATTTTGACATGCTTTGTGTTTTTTAATGTTGCTCCTTTACTTTTGGAGCTGAAAGGAATAATGTAAAGCTTGGCTTGGTGTTCCCATAACTTTTACATAACTCAAAATAGACAAAATAAACAAGAAGATTTTGAAACGTTTATTCACTAGCCAAGAATTGGTGATGAATAGTTCTATCCTATCCATTTCAAAAACAATTTTACAGCCAACAAGGTGGTCATGAATAACCTACCCTTGGAAATTGGACCCTTGTTGATAACAAGTCATTTTATGTATAACTAGGCAACACAAGTTGTCATCTTGATGCTATTACACCTTCCCAAATGGTATTTTTTCATGACCTTTATTATTTTTTAAAGGGTAATATTCTTGGGCTACTTGTTGGGATTTTTTTCAATGAAGACTATCAAGAAAGTGCTACATCTACATAAGTCATGTTAGGAGTTAAAACCCAAAATCATTTTGCATTTTTTTCATAAATATTTATTTTCTTTACCCAACTTTTGTATCAATATGCAATTGTTAGTAAGTGCAAAGGCAAAAACTATTACAAGGAGTGTAATAGACTCTTGATAATCAAAACAGGAGCTAAATCCCTTCCTAGCTCCCTTCCAGCAAAGGCCAGGGAAAACTAGCACATCCATTGATTTCAGTAATAAACAAAACAAAAGGATGACATTCAAAAACTCATCCACTCGCCTTCCCTATTGACCTCCTGAGTCCTTATAGTATGTTATAAGGATTGCCTACCCTATTTTTCAAATATTTTTCAAATACACATAACTCTATGCCATTAATAGAGTTATCCATAATGTTTATTGATTTGCAGTTGAGGACTTTATTCTTTTTTCAATTTCCTAATGGAATCGAGGTGGGGAGCATCCTTAGGTAGATTTTGACTTAACTAGAGATATTATTTCAAGGAACTCTTCAAACTATAGCCAACAGACATAAATGTGACAACACCTTCGCCCAAAAAATATTTTTTTATTGCTGTTAGGCAACTTTTTATTTAAAAAAATGTTACACAAAACATTATATTTTCAATGGGAAGGAACAAGAAACTAACTTCCCAAAAAAAACCACTTAAGCAACAAAATGCAACTCTGCAATAACAAATTTTCTCCTCTAGAAGGTATCTGAATTTGGGTAGTTTCTTTTTTTTCCCAGCCGCAAACATTTGTGGACTCTAGAACCTGCTGAAATTTGGGCAAAATAAACCAGTTCTAGCCTTACAGGCTCTTGGGGTTGAAAGGAAAAAATCACCTAGAGCAACAATAAGAACATAAAAGATTTTCATCAGACTCCAGAGTCTGGATCAATTGTTTTTGTCCAGCCCTTTTTCTTTATCATATACCTTACCTACAACTGATGGTGTTAGGCACAAAATAATTTGCTAAAGTTCTAGCTGATGAAAGAGAAAAAATTATTGACATTTGCTGAACTTGTTGAGAATTGAACTCCCATTGGGTTACTACATAATACAAGGTGTAATTTGCATACTTATTCCTTTGCTGAAATTCTGGAAAATTCAATTTGAGATTGCCAAACCTCACTTAATTTCTAAAATAAATAAATAATCTGCAAACAAGTGCCGAAGATCAGTGGTATGTAAGGTGAAGGGCTGAGTCTGCACGCTTTTCAGGGTTGTTAGATTGCAGAAGATGGCCTTTTCAAAAAAACTGTCGATTTTGAAAGAAGTGCTGGAAATCAGAGCACTATTTTTAGCAGAATCTGCCCTCAGAAATCCCTTTATGCCAAGGAAGGTGGCCCAAAGGGTGTTTTCTGCATCTAGTTTGCCTTCAGGTCTCAGCCTATTGGTCTCGCCATAAAAGCTCACTAGAAAGCAACACCGAAGATTTGGGACCAAAAGCAATGGCAAAACCAGTGGCTACCTGTACCAAAGGATGCAGAATTCTGCATCGTATTGGGCACCTTCTCTAGTACATTTCATTACAAGCATAATTTTAGTACAAGTGGGATTTTCCCTTGTACAAATATGTCCCCAGTACCTTGGCAGCTTTGGCACAAATTATATTATTTTTAGAAATGAAAAAAAAAAAATTCTCTCAAAAGTCTTTTGAAATATTTTGTGATATTCTTTTTCAAAATGAAATCTTCAAAATTAATTAATTATTCGACAGACATATGTGCCTAAGCTGTCAAGGTACTAGGGTATGGACCTGAAAAGGGGATGTAATAGAAGGTGCAAGTCTGAGGAGACCTCAGTTCTGTTTGTATCCAGCCTCCAAGAATAGCTAGCTTGCAAGAAATGCTGGAGCTTGGGTACAGCTGGCTGGCTGCTTCTATCACTCATCTCTTGACCAGAGGTGCATAGTAGGAACCTTAACTGCAGGTAGGTGCACCCTTACCTTCCTTCTAACGGCCAAGGAAGGTGCATATGGGACCCCATCCGTGGCTGTTAGAAATCCCGCCTCCACCTGATGACTTCACCCCCCAAATGCTTGAGAAGCCAAAAGCGACTTTTAAAAGAATTGCAAATGGATGTGTATGATGAAAATTCAAGTATTTTTAGGCTTTTCTCTGGAGTTTTGATAGCTGTCAGATGGTGGTGCACTAGGAATTTCAGGGATTTTGGTGAGTGTTTTATTAAATACAGGATGCATTGGGCCTCCGTGAACCCTACTGCCCACAATCAGGACTGCACCAATCATGGTGATGAGAATCATAAGTTGGTAGCAAGGGGCTAATTCTCAAAGCTCATCCATGAGCTGACTTAGTTGTAGCAATGAGATCCCTTTGAAGATGCTTCTCCTTTTCAAGGATCCTCACATTCCAAAAAATGCAAGGTTTTAGTTTCACATTTTTTGTCAACTCTTTTTGGCATGGATACTTAACTTGGTCATTGTGAGTGTCATGATAGGATGCATGTATTAGTGTCACATCAAAAGTCTTTTTTGGGTCGGTGAAACTTTAGATCCAACCTTGGGCAACAGCCACTCAGAAATTGTATGATCTCAAATCTGGATTGGCTATCTCATCATTCCTTGCTTGATTGATTTTGGTTGAATTCTTTTTCAAAGATTTGTAAACTTTTGAATCCAACTGGTTGGATTTATAATCACATTCACAAAATGAGTAGATTGGATCAGATTTCTAACTAAGGCTTCAGAGGTAAAATGGTTGCAAAAAGGGCTTAAGCTCTGAAGGGTTAACTGAATCATGATCGCCTACATGAGTGGCAATTTTGTGTTTGGCAATGCATGGATTCCACTGACCTGGATGCATTTTCTTGGTCTACTTTTGAGGCTTGACCCTAAGTTGCCAAAGATATTGCTCCTAAATAAGTAAAAACAGACACAAAGGTCCCATTCCATGTGAAAACAGGGTAGGGGGTCTAAAAACCCAGACTCCTGAGTCCTGTAATAACATTCCTCTCTTCTGAGCATATTATTGTATTGTAGTACTCAACTCTAGTACTTGTGACATATTTGTCTATAAACTTGTTCCCCTCACAAATCAGTGTCTTGGAAAGAGAGAGATTAAATCCTCCTGTATGTGTTACTGCAGCGGCATAGAGAGAGAGAGAGAGCAAAAGACCACTGCAACAATCAAGCAGTAAAATATTTTCAAGGTAGTCACTGTTAAGAGTGAAAAACAGGCTGAGGCCATGCATCCATGATGGGGCTGGGTATAATGTGTAAAACCTGGGTTTCAAAGTCTCATCTTCAATGAGGAAAAAGAATAATACTTTCCAACCAAACAGCAGAACATTGCGGGGATAACATAAGACCTACAAGAGTCTGAGGGTTACAATGATGATGAAACCCTGGCAGACCATATACAATAGCTTATGATGGCTTCAATACAAGACACTTTTACCAACTGTTTGACAGCAACAAACCTGTAAGAGGAGTCATAGAAGTGGGGGAGTGTGACATCAGGGAGGCATCAGTGTGACATGGGAGAGATGAGTTTGACACAGGGATCTAAACACACAGTTACTCCCCTGATGTCCCACTGACATACATGGACAAAATGTCAATTCAAAACTTGCTGTATGATGGGTTATTTATCACTTGTTAGGACCCCTAAAAAGTTTTGAGAGCCACCTGCAAAATATATTTCCTTTCCACCCCCCCTTCCCCCCCACCAAAAGAAGGGCTACAAATGAATGGACAAAGCTACGTAACTCTCTGGATTTGGTTCATCTTCAAACCCTAAAAAAGCTTTCTTGATTTCCAGAAATTGACAAATCGCGAACAAATCGCACATTTCAACTTTCTGAACCTAGAGATGAAGAGCCAGAAATCATAACAAAACCCTAAACCCTACTCTCATCAACAAGCAGGTGAGAAGCCAAGGACGACCAGAAAACCAGAAATAAGTTTTTTTTTACCAGCTTTCTGAAAAACACCCACAGATAAAGGTGACGGCGTCGGCAACAAAGACATATATTCCCAACAGCCCCTCTCCGACACCAATTTTGCAAAGTGCCTGTCGAGCAGAAAACCTAAACACCCTTTCAAGAGTATAAGTGGATAGTGAATTTTGCCGAAGTGCTTCTCAAAACCAAAATCCCCAAAAACAAACAAAACACGCCCACACACAACCAGGAAACAAACAAAAACATCCCAAGTCCAACAACATATGCTTCCGAACTCAGACTCGCCATCCAGTCTCACTGCATCAGATATTCCGACGCAGACTCATCACTGCCGCCGAGACAGACACAGACGTCAGGCGGCACGCGTAGCAACCTGTAGATGAAGTCAAATTTTCACAGCTCAGACGTAAACAAACAATCCCGAGTCTCCATCAGCTCCGCAATCCATCAGTTCTCTCTCGCTCGCGCGCGCGATGGCTGTCGTGGCCGGTGGAATCGACGTTGTGTGAACACGTGCGTTTTGCGTTCTTTCGCGAGCACATCAAGCATGCGTACGCACCAAGAGTGTATGTCGGTGTCAAATGGGAGACAAGAGAGCGTGAAAAAATGGGGGTCAAAGTGTGAAACAGAGCACAATTTTCTCGTAGTTCCACTTCAAACCCTTTGTAAGTTTGAACCTAAAACTAGGGTAGCATGTCCTATAACCAAACACCATCCATGACTGAACACCCAAAAAGCTCACAACTTGGGGTCTGGATGGGGGGGAACAAATAAGGATGGCCATATGTCCGTTCAAATGTTGCCTTATCACCAAATGCTTGGTGACAAAAAAATTGCGTTTGGCATTTTTTATAGGTCCAACCAATGACCTTGGGTTTATGTTTGGTTGTGGGAGCAATAGATAATTTTTATACAAAAATTACGTTCATTTATCTAGTGGAAGGTGTGATAAAGGTTTGAAGGTAAGCATTAAATAAGTGCAACGAATTAAATGCAACGCAATTTTCAATACGTTTTAACCATCAAGTTTTTGGATTTCGATGGCCCCACCTAGAACCCCTACCTTGGTTGACCACCCCCACTTGGTTAACTAAACTCATTCAATCACCCAATTTTACAAACCCCCATAGCTTGGTTTCCAGGCTAGAACCCTTGACCCCATTTTTATTTTAGCCCCTAACCCTCATTGTCGCAACCTTAGCCTTGGGCTCGCAACTAAAGCAATGGCTTGCAAAGGCACGAGCCAAGAGGGAAACCCAAGAATCATATTTCATGCTCCTGGGAGTGCAAGAAAATTTGAAACAATGAACCTCCACACTCCCAAATGAGCTCCCACTTTGGGAGTTAAAGTCTTAATGGACTCTTGAATTTTCAGGGAGCAATTACATAAGTCAAAACCCATTGGATTGAAGAATTCTTTATATCATTAGAAAGCTATTGACTCGTATATGTCTAAAATGGGCTTGAATGACCCATTTGGACACTTAAAACATAAGTTATGGCCAAAAGAAAGGTCAGGAGTCAAATTGGCAATTTGACTCCCGACCACTAAAAGTCAAAAATCGACCCAATTTCGTTGTGTGCAAGTGGCGTGCGACATACTGTTGGAAAGATCTCAATGAAGGTTAAAAATTTTCTTCAAATCTCATCTCAATTGGAGGTTTTCACACAAAGTTATGAGGCCCCAAAGTTGCGGGAGTCCCAACTTTGGGAATTTCGGGACTCCCATTTGGGAATCTTGGGACAAAATGTCATTTGGATGTGGGCTTCGTGGAAAGGCACATAGTATACTATAAAGGGGAAGGTGGTGGCTTCCCCCAAGTCCGGGCTATGGTGAGTCTTGTGAGTCTGAGTTTGCCAATGGCTTGTCTTAGCACCAAAAGTGTTCCAACTATGCATTAACCAACTTGTTGTTTGGTTTTGTGTAGGTTCGCGTGAGTGATATGTTTGTCATTCTTCCTAGTCCCATCCCAGAGCTCTAGCACACCCCTCTACCCCCAATGTGTTGCGAACTAGGAAGCATGCCCCAATCTTTTACTTTGCGTTGTCTTCACTTCAGACTCACATTTGAATCTATCAAGGAACTTGGGAGCACGTCACTCATTGTTAGCCACCTCCCGGCTACTTCCACATCAAACCCGGGGAAACACACCCCTCCCCAAGCCCTGTTCCCTTCCCTCCATGGGTTACCTTGTACTACATGGGGAACCCCCATTTTCTTCTCCCTGCAATGTTACGCCCAATCCCCTAAGAACATAATGCATCCCCAATTATAACTTCACCCTTCCCTTGGGGACATATCTCCTTAAGAAAACTTCCCTCCCTTGGGGAACACCCCTTCTCTCCATCGGGAAGTCCCCTTTGCTCCCCGAGGGACACCCCCCCCCCCCCCCCATGTAATGCCCTTTTCCCTGTCAAGGGTTTCCTTTCATTCTTGATAAAGCCCCACTCAAGAGTGCCCTTTCTCCCTATTGGGAAGTTCCTTCTTCTCCCTGGGGGAAACCCTTCTCCCCACCAAAAAGTTCCTTCCATTCTTAGTGAAGCTTAATGCACCCCCAAGCTCCTTGATGGACTTAATTGTGAATCCAAAGGTGAAAACATTGAACTCGCATGATTCATCACGACCCAAATTTGGGGGAAACCACCACCTTCCCCTTATATTATTCTTTGTGCCTGGCCAGGGGGCCAACACCCAAATGTCATTTTGTCTCAAGACTCCCAATGACACACCCCCAAGCTCTTTGATGGATTCAACTACGAATTCAAAGGTGAAGACAATGGAAGGAAAAGGAATTGGGGCACGCTCCCTAACTCGTAGCACTTCGAGGGTAGAGGGGCATGTTGTAGCTTTAAGATGAGGACTAGGAAGATTGATAAGTGATTCAATTATTCACACGGACCTACACAAACTAAACAACAAGTAATTTAATACGTAGTTGGAACACTTTGGTGCACGGACGAACACGCACTCACAGGACTCACCACGAACTGGACTTGGGGGAAGTCATCACCTTCCCCCTTATAATATTCTTTGTGCCTAGCCATAAGACCAACACCCAAATGTCATTCTGTCCTAAAACTACCAAGTGAGAGTCTCGAAATTCCCAAAGTTGGGACTCCTGTGACTTCAAGGGCCCATAACTTTATGTGCAGACCTCCGATGGAGGTGAAATATGAATAAAAGTCGTAGCCTTCGTTGAAATCTTTTCAACATGTGGCACACCATTTGCACGCAAAGAAATCGAGGCGATTTTTAACATTTAATGGTCAGGAGTCAAATTAGCTTTCGACCTTGCAAAGGTGTGAGCCAAGTGTGAGTCACAAGAGTCCCAATTTTGGGAAATTTGAGACTCCAACTCTCAAAGTGGAAGCTTACTTGGAGGTGTGGAGGTTCATTCCCTCATACTCTCCCACACTTTCAAGAGCATGAAATGTGACTTTCGGGCTTCACATTTGGCTTGCACCTTCGCAAGCCCTCACCTTGGTTGCAAGCTCGGGTTGTGACCTCCAAATGGGAATTTCAAAATTCCCAAAATTGGGATTCCCGTGACTTTAGAAGCCCATAACTTTATGTGAAAAGCTCTGATCGATGTGAAGTCTAAAGCAAAGTTGTAGCCCTTGTCAAAAAGTTTTCTAACAATATATTACACGCCACCTGCATGCAAGGAAATCGGGGTGATTCTCGACTTTTAGTGGTCGGAAATCAAATTGGCAATTTGATTATTGGCCCTTTTTTTGGCCATAACTTGTGTTTTAAGTGCCCAATGGGTCATGAAAGCCCATTTTAGATATTTAAGTTCCAAGGACATTCCAATGATGTAAATTTTTTTTCAATTTAATGGATTTTGACCCCTGAAATTGCTTTCTGAATATTCAGGAATCTATCGGGACTTCAATTCCCAAGTGGGAGTTCACTTGGGAGTGTGGAGGTTCATTCCCTCACATTCTCCCACATTCCCGAGAGCATGAAATGTGACTCATGGGCTTCACTTTTGGCCTGCACCTTCATAAGCGCTTACTTTGGTTGTAAGTCGAAGGTTAAAGTTGTGACAAAGCCCCTCCCCAAGGACCACCCCTTTTCCCCATTAAAAAGTTCTTTTTGCTCCCCAATAGAGACCTTCCTTGGGGAGACCCCTTGTGCCAATTGGGATGTCACTTCCATTTTGTGAAGGAACTTCCCTTGGGGAATGCCACTTCTCCCCACTAGGATGTCCTTGTTTTACAAAAATGCATCCTTCGAGGACTGTTGTTTCTCCACATCAAGATGACCTTTTTGCTTTGCAAAGGACGCCCCTTCTCCTTATCGGGATGTCCTTTTAGCTCCCCAGGGGAGCTTTTCCCCTAGGAATCCATGTTGGGATCCCTCCAAATGCATTTCATTCATGTCGGGGAAAGTTAGTGCATCAGCTTACAAATCCTTCCAGGTGGATAACATGTCCGTTGGGGAGCTAAATGAGAAAATGTTCCCCATGGTTCTCAAGTTTCTTTGGGGTACTCATGCTTCCCAAGATTGACCCAAGGAAATTATGATAAATTAAATTATGATTCCCCAAAAATGGAAATAAAGACGACTTTTGAATTTGTGGCATGAAATTTTTTTTAAAAAAAAATTGTCATCATTCCATCATTACTTGCCTATACCTCAAAGGCCATGATGACATCATTTCCCAACCATTGATTTGTGAATCATTCCTTCCAATTGGGAATTTGACTTTTGATCACAAATCCCCTTAGAACAAGGGTCAAATGATCTTTGATTAAGGCATGTAATACACCATTAGAAAGATCTTTTTGAAGGCTATAAGATAGTGCCTTCACATGCTCCAAAAAACTTGATTTGAAAAACATATGAGCGTCCAAAGTTTCAAAATAACAAGCATCCCAATTTTGGGACTTTCACTTAGGAATCCTGAGAAAAAGTACCATTTGGATGTAGCCCTCGCAAATAGTCACAAAGTGTACTATAGGGAAGGGAATGGTGCCTCCTCCTAGAAGTAATGGGCTATGTAAAGCTTGTTCTTGAGGTTATCTTTACTAAATTCATTACACCAATTATATTCAACTTACATTAATCGGCCTCTTTTCTTGTTTGTGCAGGTTGATTTCATCTTGAATTCTCGCTTGTGAGTTTGTCTTAATCCCATCCTAGAACTCCAGCATGCCCTCCTACCCTTGAAATGCTATGAACTAAGGAATGTGCCCCATTTTTTTTTTCCATTATTTGACTATGCGACCCACATTTGGGTCTTTTAGTAAATTTAGGGTGCATCATGTCTATTAATGACCATTACATTTAATTGGTTACCCAAATTTGTTCGTTCTAATGGTTAAGGTTTAAAGTTTTAAATCGACAACCATAATTTACATTTGGTGAAAAGTAGCCTAAAAAGTTGCCCACTATAATTAAAATTAAAGTTCCTAAGTTCTCTCATAATTCCCATGCCATGTCTTTTCATTTCATGGGGTACGTCATCTTTTCATTTCTCAGGGTAATGTTGTTTCAAGGATGTTATCTTAGTCCAGAAGCTTCATTTGCATCTCTCTTCATCATTGTTGTTGTAACTTGTTTATATTTTCATCATTTTTCATCATTGTTGTTATTCGTGTGTTTCCTCTTTGGCATAGAAAAGCTTCTTGCTTAATAATTGAGTTTCTTGGTAGTCACATTGTTCTGTGAATGTTTGTTGAAACATCTTCTTAGCATTATGTTCCTTTGTCATTTCAATTTGAATTCTTGCATTTTGATTTTGTAATTACAATTTTTTATTTTATAATCTTTTTAACTTTGATGGCATCATTTAAAACATGTTCCTCAAGCATCTCAAAGGACTATAATGATGGAGGTGAATCATCAATGCATGTAGTGCACCCACCGACACCAAAGCCAAACATGTTGTGCTTCTGGCACATGGAATAGGGAAAGGAGAAAAGCAAGACTGTATTTCCTAACAAATATGTATTCTTTTGGTATATTCCAAAGGAATGGTGATAAAAAGTTATTAGAATTGACATGGAATTGAAGGAAATAATTGAAATAGGCAACAACTTCTAACAAATAGGAGATCTATTCAAGTGCAAACATAAAATTTTATTAAAAGGAAACTATAACCACAACGCTCACAACATAAAACATAACATCAAGAACTCTTCAAGGTTCTTGTCACATGAAATACACAAACTTATGCAATGAAAAAAAGAAAACCAAACCATCAACACCAAGGTATTTAACTACAAAACCAAACCACAAATAATCGAACCAATATAAGTAAAGAAAGTAATTCAACCTTGTGAAAGTAACCTAGTTATTTTCCTACTCCAGTAACTAATGAAACCTAACTAGTTGAGCTTGAATTCTCAACACTCCCCCTCAAGCTCAAATCCATTTCTAGTACACCAAGCATTTGTCGAAACTTTTTTAACTTGTCTATACTTAAAACCTTTATGAAAATGTTAGCAACTTGATTTTCAGTATTGACATGAATAAGGTCAATTTCTTTTGTTAGAACTTTTTCTCTAATAAAGTGGTAGTGCACCTCAATGTGCTTTGTCCTAACATGATAGACCAGGTTGTTAGCAAGTAGTATGCTATTGATGTTATCACAATAAATGACAACATGAGCATGCACTAACTATCCCAAATCTAAGAGTAGTTTTTGTAACCAAACTACTTCACATGCAACAATTGTTGCGCCTTTGTATTTTGCCTATGTGTTTGATAATGCAATTGTTGGTTGTTTCTTACTGCTCCAACTAATACCACCACTTCCAAAAGAAAACATGAAACCATTGGTTGATCTTCTATCTAAAACATTGTCAACCCAATCAGCATCTATGTATCCATGTACTTGTAACTGGCTCTTAGCTTCATAAAAAATTCCACACTGCAAAGTATGTTTTATGTACCTCAGTATGCGCTTCACTACATCCAAATGTGGCTTTTGTGGTGTTTACATGAATTGACTCACCACTCCAACTTCATAACTCAAATCTGGCCTTGTTATGGTCATGTAAATCAAACTCCCCACTATGCATCTGTACATAGTGGTATCCTCTTCAAGGTCTCCTTCATCTACACTTAACTTCACATTTTGCTCCAATGGAATTGAAATGGGTTTGTAACCCATCATCCCATATTCGAACAATTTGTTCAAGGCATATTTCCTTTGTAGCAACCATATCTCTTTCAAGGATGGGATTACCTCAATGCCGAAGAAGTAACACAACTCTCCCAAATCCTTCATCTCAAACTTTTGCTTCAAAAACTTTTTCAAATCAAAGATTTCTACATCACTATCTCTTGTGATAATCAAGTCATCAACATAGATGACTATGACAATAATCCCATGATCTGTGTTTTTCACATATAGTGAAAAGTCAGCATTGGATGTTTGAAATCCACTTATGACAAGATATTGACCTATCTTGTCTGACCAAGCTCTAGGTGCTTGCTTCAAGCCATACAAAGCTTTCTTCAACCTACAAACCAAATTAGGATGTGTTTGGTCCACATAACCTTGTGGTTGTTCCATGTATACTTCTTCCTATAAATCTCCATGAAGAAAAACATTCTTTACATCCATTTGATGTAAAGACCATCCTTTTGCTATTGCCATAGCAATGATTACTCTTTTAATTGTCATTTTGGTAACTAGACTTATAAGTCTCCTCATAGTTTATGCCATAAGTTTGGGCATAACCTTTGGCAACCAATCTTGTTGTGTATCTCTTCATAGATCCATCTGCACTGTGCTTGACTTTGTACACCCATTTGCACCCAATTGGTTTCTTGTCCTTTGGTAAAGCTACCAACTCCCAAGTAGCATTAGCATCCAATGCCGCCATCTCTTCATCCATGGCATTATCCCATTTAGGGTTTCCAACCACCTGTTCAAAACAAGTGGGTTCAACCTTTTGTATGACTTTCACCATGCATGCATAATGATGAGCTACAAAGCTATCATATGTGAGTATTTGTACAAGGTACTTGACTTATGTGGATCTTCTTACTCCATTATTGTTGTCAGGTGTGAGGCATTTTTGCACACCTTCAACATGAAGATATGCACTCACAAAACCCGCTTAGAAGTGGAACTATTATGTAGTTGTAGTCTAACAAGTAAGGTGGTTCAATGTAATGCAATGAAGTTCACTAAAAATCTAATGCGTTGTGTCCACTTGGAAGATACAAAGATATTGTGGGAGAATCACAACTCACCATGATGGAATGTGAAGGGGCATTATGTTGATGTTCATTCAATGTCACGCTTGATGGTTGAACCCCTCTTGTTCCATTTGTCATAACATCTACATACAACCTCCTAATCTAACATGCATTAGATTTTTGAAAAACTAATATAAAAAGAGCCATGTTACAACATCTTATAAGTTTTTATTTTTTTGATCGAAAGTTAAACCTTGGGACTAAGAATCACTTTGCTTAGATTGAGGAAAAAAAAAACCAAACAATTCAACCCCCTCTAGTTCCGACAAGTGTAGTTCCCTTACAAACCACCAATGTTGCTGAAATTTGGAGAGAACCCTCTACACCTCTTAAACAAGAACTACTTTAAGTTTGACAGAAATCCAACGGTGGATTTGGGAGGAACAACTATTTGAAATAAAACTCCACAGGCTTTGTCATGGAAATCCTTCTATGAACTCCACTACAACACCCTCCGCTACCGGCAAATGTAGCTCCCTTACAACCAAACTGATGATGCTGAAATTTGGAAAGAACCTTCTACACCTCCTAACAAGAACTATTTTAAGTTTGACACAAATCCGACAATGGATTTGGGAGGAACAACTACTTGAAATAAAACTCCAGAAGCTTTGTCATGGAAATCCTTCCATGCTTAATTCTTGCACACATCTCTCTCATGAACAACACCTTTCCACACATAAAAACTAATAATTTTTTTTTCCACACATTCCTTCTCTTCCTTTTTCCTTTCCCCAACCCAAGAGACTTCCCTTTCCTTTGGTAAGCCTCCATGACCTTTCCTTGAGCTTGTTCCCCTTGCCCAATGGAAGTTTCGAAATCCTCCCCTCCAATCAATGGCCTCCTCATCCTTCAAGAACCAACAAGAATTAAAAATGATTTGCCCTCTAATTGATTTTAGGATGAGAATTTTTGGGCCCAATGAGACACAAAAAAATATTCCATCCTCCAATCAAATAGGATGACAATCTTCATGACTAATGGGATTGGAGGACTCATCCTTTCCCTTATCTTTGGATATCTTGATGAGGTTTTTGAGTTTGATCCTTATCCTTTCCATTTGTTGACCCTCACATCCTACTTCTTCATCCTAATTATTTCAAGTAACTAACTACTAGGACAATTTATCAATAGTAACAAGTAAACATCCTTGAATCTTTATTTGACTAAATCAATTCAATGGTTGAAGTAATATCCCCGCGTACCATTTACTCTTTTGATATCCCCTACTTTTTTTTTTCTTCCATGCACTAATTAATTATGTACTACATAGTAAATTGGAATTAAAATTTGCATCACAAAAACCCCCACATACTTCTAGATCCATTGTCGAAATTAAGGTTCGATGAATCCATTAGATCTAGGATGTTCGAGTTTTCATGAGGTTCTGCCGTCACTCCCACACCTTACGCCTACCTTAATTTGTTAAATAAAAAAGTCTCAACCCCTTCTGAACGCAAGTACCACATTGTTTCTGCTACCCTCTTGGTTTTTTGTTGATGCAGGTGAGAATTTAGTCATGGTGGATGATGTTGCTACACCCTCAAATCTTCCAGTTTCACTAGTAAAAAAGGAAGAGCTTGAAGAAGCATCGCTTGATGTGAATGTTTCTCAATGGTCGCGCGAAGAAGAATCGTCCAGAAGAGTGGTGCGCACTTGAGTCGATCGTTCGGCATGGGATCGTCGATTGTCTCCTAACCTGCATGCTTTAGCAATCTATTTAAAATTTGTTCCTACTTGTGGAGCCACACCAGAAAGGTTTGAAGAATGTCAATGTGAAGATGACGATGTTCGTCTTCATTATTGAACTTGGGTTCCTGTTGATGGCCATTATCGTTGGCGGGGAGGCCCAATCAACCCCCTTTCCATGGAGCATTGAACCGAATACCATGGTGATGTTCCATCAATACCATGGTGATGTTTCATCTCTTCACTTATAAGTAGGGTTATTAAGTCTTGGAAATCAATAAATGTTTCGTGAACTGCAATTGAAGTATGAAAATGGCTATAGTATTTTCCAAGATCATTCAAGGTCACGGCCATTAGATCTTCATCATCTATAAGGGCTCCTATAGATGCAAGAACATCTGCAAGGTTTTTCAGCTTTGTAGAATAGTCACTGATGTTCATTTTGTTTTTTTGTAAATTATGCAGTTCTTGTTTGAGTTGCATTTTGTAGGCTTGTGTATTGGTGTTATACATCTTCGCCAATGTATCCCAAGCTTGCTTGGGTGATTTTGCATCTTGAATATGCACAATCATGGAGTTGGACACACTAACAAAAAGCCAATACAAGATTTTCCTTCCTTTTTCATGCCAAGTTTTAATAGCTTGAATTTGTTGTTGTGTGGGGTTTTCTGGAAAAGGAGGTCCTATTTCATCACCAGTTACAAATTCTCAATAACCTTTCCCCATCAAGAAATTCATAATCCTAAATTTCCACACTTGGAAATTGTTCTTGTCTAATTTCTCAATTGCAATTTGAGAAAGATCGTTTGCCATCTCTCAAGGCAACACTCAATGTTTATTTGGTGTTTCTAGGATTGGGATTAAGGTTTTCCTTCCCTAGGTTTCTACAATTAGGGTTAGGGTTAGGGTTGAACAAGATGGACCTTGTATATGTATGTATGTCTTGAGTATTATACAAAATTTTATACTATACATAGGTTTTACGTATATGTACGTATCTCGTATAATATTTTGTATGGTATTAAGTACATGATTACATACCAAACTTTCATATGAACGTTTTGATAATGTATTTGCGCTTCCCAATCTTCAAACTCCTTCTTTCAAGTACTTCGAAGTTGCATTCGCTCCACTTCAAAAAATTGTTTTGATGTCTTCTCAATGTAAACTTCTGTCACATCAACTTTGCAAAGCTACACCACTCACATGTGACCTTGGATCCATTTGAAATTTTTTTAAAACATGAGAAACTTTGTTTACTACCGTCTTTCAAAATTTCAGTTCATTTAACTTCATAAAACGAGAGATCTTGCTACTTCCTTGAAGTCACCTCAAACTGGGACCTGAACACAAAATGACTTACAACTCACTCTCAGCAACTCCAAACTCCTTGAGATTTTGGGAGACACATTAAATATATGTTTTTTATATCTGCTCCAAATTTCAGCTCTATTGATGATGACCACAAAGAGATATCACTTTTAAAAAAATTGACTTCAAAACTAAGGCTGAAACTTTAGATGCTTGAATCATTCTCAATACACATCCAAATGACTTAAAATTTCTCTCACGTATTTAGTCCGTTATGATCTATAGGATCACAAAGTTGCAGATCCAAAAAAGTCAAACAAAGGTGATATGACCAGAAAACCAAATTTGACACATAATCTTCAAAAGCTCATAACTCTCATAAAACAATTTTTTTTTCTTTTGGAACTTTGATAATAAAAGGGTTTTATATTCTCTTACGATCTCTCCAAGTTTCACTCCAAGATTTTTTCACAATAGATTTAGATCTAGATTTAAAGATCTGACTTCCACAACCCTTGATATGTGGATCTCCTCTCACCTCTTTTCTTTTCTTTTGTTTGTCTTCACTTCTTTCCTTTCCTGATTTCTCTTTTGCACTTGACAAACTCCTATGATATTACTAAAGACTTTCAAGCTCTAGAGACTTTCTAGTTCTAGAGACTTTCTAGCTCTAGATCTTTTTCAACCTTCTCATCAAACAACCTAAGCTCTAATACCATATTAACAAATAGGAGATCTACTCAAGTGCAAACATAAAACTTTGTTGAAAGGAAACTATAACACGATGCTCACAACACAAAACATAACATCAAGAACTCTTCAAGGTTCTTATCACATGAAATACACAAACTTGTGCAATGAAGAAAAGAAAAACAAACCATCAACACCAAGGTATTTAACTACAAGACTAAACCACAAATAATCAAACTAATATAAGTAAAGAAAGTAATTCAACCTTGTGAAAGTAACCTAGTTACTTTCCTAGTGCAGTATCTAATGAAACCTAACTAATTGAACTTGAATTTTCAACGGGAGACCCAAACTTGTTAACTTTCTAGGGGATCTTATCTTGGTGTTTCCTTGGGGAAATGAAGTGTATAGCTCCTTGGGGACATCACCCAAGAAACTCCTCGAAAGTTCAAGTATTTGAGGAGCCTAAGTTGTTTCATCGCTAGGGAGATGAACTTGTTAACTTCTAAGGGACCTAATCTTGGCATTTCCATGGGGAGCTACAATGCTCAGCTCATCAAGGACTTCAATTTTAGGAAACTCTCCATTGTCTTCTTATGCCCCAAGATGGATTGTGCATCATTTCACAATATACTTATAGGGCTCTTTGTTCTTATCACAAGTTCTTACTTTCTATCCAAGGTGATTCCAAAGTGGAATTACATTGCCAAAAAGTGCAAGGGTGAGGACTAGAGGTTGGATGTCAAGATTCCATTTGGTCATGACAAAATTATGATTGATTTCAATGACATCAAATGTGCGTTGAAAGGTAATGATGCCACAAACAATATTATGAACATATTTTTTTGCTACATCCTAAAGGGGGTCCCAAAGATACATGGAGTGCACCAATGCAACAATCATGAACACATTTATTGGAAAGTATTTGAAAACAAGCAAGAAATGAAACACTCAAGGTTGATGAAATGGAACAATTGTATTAACTAACAAGAAGACTACAAAGGTTGTATGCTTCAAATGCTACAATCACAAAACTATGGCTTGCAACAACTAACAAAGGTTGAAGGTTCTATGTGCATTTAGAAAACCATGAAAGGAGAGAATGAAAGACAACTCAAAACCACTCCATTATATACTATCTCTTAACCCTAAAGTAGCCACCACTTAACCCTAACCTAATCGTCGCCAAACCTTAACCCTAGCCACCGCCAAACCCTAAGTAGTCTCCACTTCTAAACCCTTACCTAACTACTACAACGATGTGAATATTATTCATCCTTTTGATGAATGTTTAACACATTCATCAACATTGGGAATTAGAAACGAATGGTATTTCTAACACTCCCACTCTATGAAGATTCTAATCCGAACATGTTTATCAACTTATGATGTCGTTCTTTTGATAATGCCTTGGTAAGCACATCCGCCACCATGTGTTCCGTTGGACAATATTCAAATCGAACTTCTCCATTTTCAACTCG
>Ga0116228_10000315_pt1 | contig 35536 bp, 58 predicted proteins | sample S1TSphfallax_2_FD_89694 | JGI IMG/M metagenome (GOLD analysis project Ga0116228, IMG submission 89694) | Host-associated microbial communities from peat moss isolated from Minnesota, USA - S1T2_Fc - Sphagnum fallax MG | ecosystem: Host-associated > Plants > Peat moss > Unclassified | place... | reverse complement strand
TTAGAGCTTGAATCATTGGACAGAAAATGCTTTGTATTTGCTGGATCGATTCGAGTAAAAAACTCCATTAACATTGAATTTTCTCTGCGGGCTGGCGGGAGCATCGAGGCTGGCGGGAGCATCACGTCGGTCTTTGGCATCAAGGCGGACTGGGACATCACGGCGGTCTTGGACATCAAGGCTGGCGGGGGCATCGAGGCTGGCGGGAGCATCGAGGCAGGTGAGAGCATCACGGCTGGCCGGAGCATCACTGCGGCCTTGGGCATCAAGGCGGGCGGGAGCATCAAGGAAATTCGCGGAATACGCGAAGAGCAATCATGAATCTTGATAAAACAGAATCAACCGCCGACTATATCACTGAGACAATTTTCGCTTCAGCAGAGCGCGCGAATGCATTGATCGAAGCTTACGACGAAGAACATGAGCGCATTGCAAAAATCGAATTTGATCGACTCATGTCGGCACCGAGCGTGCAAGATTTGCAGATTGCAGTCGAGTACTGGGGACTGGTTGAGGCCATCGTGTTTCACGCAGGCTATACGAATTTCGGCCATGATATTGGCACACTTATGATGCCTATCGGCGAGATGTTCAAGGCATCATTTCATAAAATGGCTGACGCAAAGGCCACAGAAATTATGGATACTCAAGAATAAAATTATCAAAATTACCCTCAACATCTCAGATGACGTCTACGAGGAAATCGAAAAGGAGGCAGCATGAACGACATTATTGAAATGGCCCCGCGCCGCGAAAGCGCTGGCATCGTAGCCGCAGAGGTGCATCATTTCTCTGCGGTCGAAATCCGTCAGCGTGTGAACCTCGTTCAAGAGGTGATGCGCTCGATCATGAAAGAGGATACGCACTATGGCGTGATCCCTGGCACAAAAAAGCCCTCCCTCTACAAACCTGGGGCCGAGGTGCTGTGCGTAACTTTCCGCGTTGCAGACAAGTATGAGGTCGAGGATTTGACTGTTGATGGCATGGCCCGCTATCGCGTGCGGTGCGTTGGCGTCCATCAAGTAAGCGGGATGGTGCTCGGCGAAGGGATGGGGGAATGCTCGTCGCACGAAGAAAAATATAAGTGGCGCGCAGCCATCTGCCAGGAAGAGTTCGAAGTGACATCGGAAACCTTGCGACGCATGAAGTTCGCCAAGTGGAATAACAAGGTCGAGAAAAAACAGCAGATACGCACCGAGTCTGCCGACCAGGCCAATACGGTTCTCAAGATGGCCTGCAAGCGCGCAAAGATTGCTATGACGCTCAACGTCACGGGCGCGTCCGACATCTTCACGCAGGACATTGAGGACTTGCCGGAAGAGCTGCGCCATGCGGACGACGCTGGCGAGCCTGTGCTGAGCCAGTTAGGCATCGGCCTCGTGGCGAAGGCGAACGCCGTGACGACACGCGAGCAATTCGACACGCTATGGAAGTCCGGCGTCAGAGAGATTAATGCCGCCAAAGATGCTGCGGCATCGGACGCATTCAAAGCGGCTATGGAAGCCAAGAGCAAAACGCTTCCAGCAAAAACGGCCGAGCCGCAGCGCGAACCCGGCTCCGACGACGCCGACATCGACGCAGATTTCCAGCGTCAACTCGCGAAAGAAGGTAGCCAATCATGAGAATCATTGAATGCACCCAAGGCGGCGAAGACTGGCATAAGGCCAGAAGCGGATGCATAACAGCCAGCATGTTCGCGACGGCTCGTAAGAAGGTCGGCGAGCTCGATGAGAGGCAGCAGAAGTTTGTTTCTCTGCGCCTATCTGGGATACCTGAAAAGGATGCCGCTTATGCCGCAGGTTATAAGGCGCTCCCGAAGTCCGACATTATTACACGCGCCCTCGATGGCGAAAAGATCGGCGATTGGTCAGATGCATCGAAGAATTACGCATTTCGACTAGCCATAGAGCGAATCAGCGGCGAGCCTTTGGATGAAGGATTTGAAACATGGAGCATGCGTCGCGGGCGTGATTTAGAGCCTGATGCTCGCATGGAACACGAAGCATTGACTGGGCTTTTCGTGAAGCGCGCCGGGTTCGTAACGACCGACGATGGCATTTTCGGCGCGAGTGCTGACGGCCTTATCGGCGAAGATGGCGGCAGCGAATATAAGTGCTTCCTGGCACCCGATAAGCTGAGAGCGATCTTGCTGGAGAGTGACGTATCCGACGTGATCGAGCAGGCACAAGGCTGCATGTGGCTGTGCGGGCGTAAGTGGTGGCATGTTGGCCTGTATTGCCCTGCGCTGGCATCTGCTGGACGGCAATTCACGTTGGTAGAGGTAAGTCGCGACGATACCTTCATCGAGTCGATGGAACGTGATCTGGTAGATTTCGCTGTATTAGTGGATCAATACGAAGCAGCGCTAAGGAGGAATGAGGCATGAGCGATGAAGGCGATCTGAACATCTTCCGGTGTCTCGATTTTCTGCGTGACAACGCTGCGGCTATGGCTCAGGCGAAAGCGAATCGCGTACAGCTAGAAGAGTTCAGGAAGAGCAAGAAGGCTATTCTGATGCAGAAGGCAGAGAAAGCGGGTCACAAGTCGTCTGCAACCCAGGAGCGTGAGGCATATGCGCACCCAGAATACATCGAGTTTCTGAATGGTCTTGCCGAGGCGGTCGAAAATGAAGAAAGGTTGCGTTGGCTGATGCGTGCGGCAGAGGTTCGGATAGAGTGTTGGCGCTCGCTAGAATCAACGCGTCGAATCGAATCGAAGAATGTGTAATCCCTCTTCGAACATTGGCTCTCGGATAAAGCACTATATTTTGTGGAGAGAAAATTGAAGGCTCATGAAAAATCGACATCTAAAAAGATTTCATCGGCGCTCTGCTTCAAAAAAATTTGCAACTCATATTGGTCTACTTTCGATTCTACTGGCGAAATTCGAACATTTCGCGATAAATCATCCGCAGTCGAATATGCGGAACGTCAAGGATTGAAGGCAAATTTCGAAGATGATGAAAATATAGATACAAACAGTATTGATTATAAATTTATGGGTATGACTGGATACGAGAAAGATTGACGTCCTACCAGTCATAAATTACTTGGTATCATGGAGAAAAGAAATGAGCATCGATCCGAGAGGTGAAGGGCGCTTGGCGCAAGAACCATTTGATGCGCCCGACGCTGTGCCAATACCTGATAGCGGCTTGGGTATACACCCAATATACGGCCTATTCTCCTCCTCAGATCGTCGAAACTTCGGGCATCTTGAACCTCAAGCTTTTGTTGACGCAGTGCTCAATGCGGTGCGCGAGCATGCCGAGAGGAGCATCGATGAGGCTGCAACAGATGAAGCGGCAGACTATCGCGATGCGTTTAAAGCGGTATGCGCCGACATGGGTGCAATCACCGCGCTGCTCGGCTTTGAAGGATTCCCGAAAATAGATGACACGCTACGCGCTATCACCAAGCTGATGGCTCGTGCCGCACCCGGAGCGGCCCAATAGGTTAGGCTGGGGCGGTGATGTCGGCCAGGAAAGAAAATATTTGAGCCGTCGTAATTATTAAGGAGTGGACATGAGCCGAAGTGGGTATAGCTATGAAGATGACGACCCTGCTGGTGGCCTTTGGAGGGGCGCAGTTAGGCGCGCAATCCGGGGCAAGCGTGGCCAAGCGGCTTTACGGGAACTGCTTAAAGCAATGGACACGATGCCGAAGAAGGCGCTCGCAGCAAAGTCCCTTGTGACCGAAGATGGTGAGTTCTGCACGCTGGGCGTGTTGGGGGTGGCTCGCGGCCTGAACCTGGGCCAGATAGACCCGTATGACTGGGATGCTGTCGCAGCAGCCTTTAATATCGCACCAGCCATGGCGAGAGAGATTTTCTATGAGAATGACGAATGTGCCAAGTATTGTGAATGGGTGCAATTTGAGCTTTGCGGACCGGTTCGTCCGGGGTATCCAGATTTTGGGAGGCACACTCGATACGTTCGTGTGGACTTCCCCGCTGAAAGTCTAGGATACCGGCGCTGGTTGCACATGCACCAATGGGTCGAATCGAATCTGAAAAAGGGTCTTTTCGAATAATTCTTGAAGTTGCGCGCGTGACGTATATACTACAGCCATGTTTTCGACAAACCTAACCGACCGGAGAATACTATGTGCTCAGATGATGCATCACTGATAGCAGCCTATGCGCGCGGATGGACATGCGCTCAAAAATTGAAAGAGCCGCATCTCAATCCATACACAGTCAGAAGCGATGAATGGTTTCAATGGCACAAAGGATTTGAGGAAGGCCAGCCGCATCTTCAGACAACTTATAAATCTCACAAAGAAGCATAAATGAACAGGGGAAACAAAATGACCGAAACCAACAGGCAGAGTGAGCTTAACAAGACCGACGACAAGGCTAGTGCAGATCAGCTGCCCCAGTACGGTGTGGCAGTTAAGCTAGGTACCCCAGAGCATCTACGCGCAGCAGTATTACGCTATATTTTAGCCCGAGGACCGTCATGGTACTAGAAGAGTGGACCCACGCCTACCCCGAAAATGCGCGCGTGCCCCGCATCGATCCGAGAGGTGAAAAATGACTATCATACCGGCGCTGGTTGCACATGCACCAATGGGTCGAATCGAATCTGAAAAAGGAGGTTTGAAATGACACGCACCCCAAAAAACCCGATGGTATATCCAGAGAAAATGACCAAGTCACTGCGTCATGTTCTGTCGAAGTTGTACTTTGAGTTCGGGCCTATCTCTGAGGCATTTCGCCTCTTCGGCGTCGAAATTGAGCGGAGTGACAAGGCCGAACAAGCCTACTGTTTGCACTGGTGTATTAAGCTAGTACTAAAGTATGGTGATGACTGGGACGTGATGGCGAACGCGGAATTAACTGCAATGGCAGCGACCATACTCTTAAAGGATAGTTCTTTATGAGCAAATACACAAAAATTTATGCTTTGATACTGATGGAACTTGGCAAAAACCCCAAAAAGCGCATAGGAATAAATCTTGACGTCCTACCCGCCCTGAAGGACGGGGATTCACGGAGACACTGATGAAACAAATTCAAATTCCTTTGCTTCTCGAAGGAGAAACGAAGTGAGCGATCTAATATGGCATAAGGGAGCACCTCCTCATGTTGGTTGGTGGAATGCCTCAACACATAAAGACCCGGACATTTGGCGTTGGTGGGATGGAGAGCGGTGGACGGCGGGGAGGTATTATAAGGCACCTCCTGAATTTGCTGCTGTCGATGAGGTCGGGAGAGCATCCTGCCCAGGAGGAATTGAGTGGACCCACGCCTATCCCGAAAATGCGCGCGTGCCCCGCATCGATCCGAGAGGTGAAAAATGACTATCCCTGCATATTTGCCGAAAATAGGCTCCCGATACAAAGAACTGCAAACTGGAAAAATTTTGATTGTGGATAAGATTACTCAAACCACAATATTTTTAAAGGATGAGAACGGACGATTATCCGCTTTGGCTATAGATCAATTTCATATGGGTTCAGGATTGGTTAGGATATTCGAATAATAATTTATTTTTTATTTAAAATGCAATGGATGGGAGATGTAATGAAAGATATGAAAACAGCGTTTGAAGAAAATTTCCTAACAGATTGGGATGATCCAGCAATGGAAAACTACCGATTAATTTGGGCGGACGCGTGGGAATCTGCAATTGCAAATCATGAATATGCTGATCATAAAAAAATGACATAAAGTAATCTACGGAGATTATCATGGACGATGCTATAGCATCAATACGCAAAAGCTTTGAAAAAAGATATGCTAAATATAATTTGAATCTGGATGCGTATGGCAATTATGTAAATGGTCAACTTGATATGCTATGGCGCATTTATTGGCAGGGAGCATATGATACAGTTGAGTATGTTAGCAATGAAGTGTTTAACCGAGCTGGGCCATTAAAATGATTCTTGATATAAGCGACGAAGAAAGAAAAATATTTGAAAATGAAATGCTTAAGCATGGTTATACAGATCACAGTAGAGATTGGTGCGGAGAATATATATCAATTAATATGTCATGTGCATTAATAGGGTGGATGATTTATCTAGAATATATGCGAGGTAAATAGATATGTCTCTCAGATGCAAGCCAGGAGATTTAGCATATGCCACTAAGGCATTTTTCCCGGAAAATGTCGGCATGGTCGTTCAGGTATTAGAAATAGACAATATGCACGCTATATCAATAGAGGATGGACCGCGTTGGATATGTAAATGTCATCCTATTCGAACAATAACGCTATTTACTGGAATTGTTAAATATGATGTTACTCAGGTGTGGATCCCTGATCGTTATCTTATACCTTTCGCCGGACCTTCTATCACACATACTATCGACGTAGAAATAGATATTGGAGTTTCGACATGACTACTGTTCGGGCTTCTATATGCACCTTTGTGAAAAATCACCCGCACTGCACAATTGAGGATATTGCTGACGGCATGAAACGAGAATGGGGACCTACGCGCCAGGCATGCGCAGCTCTAAGCAAGGGTGGCTATCTGACAGCTACGAAATATGTGCGAGGTGGTAAGGACGCTGCGACAGAAAGAAAGCGTTTTACATGTTCGTCAGAGCAGATAGCAAAACTCTTCGCTGCCGAGGAGCGTCTATCTCGTCAGAAGCAAGATACAGAGGATGCCAAATACGGATCATCTCCTGATCTTGAGAATGTGATGCATGCTTTTGTGCGGACGCAACAAAGTTATTGACGTCCTCCCCGCCCTGCTGGCCGAGGTTTCACGGAGACACTCATGAGCAATGAATCATCGACAAAATCAATAGTATTTGAACTTTGCGAAAGGCTGGAATACCCGTCCTATAGTGATGATGACTATATAGATATGGAAGATGCCGCCAAGGAAATTCGATATCTTTTAGCCAAACTAGATTTCGCGACTCAAGCCCTACGCGCCGCAAAAGCTGGCTTTTATTTGTGGGAAAACGGGCACGCATTTGATAGTCACGGCGCAGCTCGTGAGTATGATAATGCAGTTACTGAAACGCTGCGTAAACTGGAAGGATAAATATCATGACCGATATTTTTGAATTAGGATACACTGATGAAAAATAAGTCGATATACTTTAAAGTATTAGTTATTGGTATTATGGCAATTGTTTTTTTGGGTTTTCTGGCCGCAGCCATAATTGATATTGTAAATACACCATATAGTCAACCGCAAATTCCGATGGTGGGTAAAATAGCGTTTCAGATGAAGAGTGTCGTCGATGTACAATCAGGAGATGGCGCTTGCTCGGGATGGGTACTGGCTGGGGAGCACCGCATAATAACAGCTGAGCATTGTCTGGACTATGATGAAAAAGCGTCAACTGGAATTGTGCTTGTACAATTTGGCTCTGGTCTACCAATACCATTTTTTGTTATCGCAAAAGGTGACCGCTTAGAAGTCTCTGGCCCGGACATTGCAATATTAGCAACAAGTGATACAGAAATTAAGTGGCCTGATGGGTTTAAGATATGTAATGAAGATGCGGTCGTTGGTGAATCTGTCCATATGCTTGCAAACCCACTTCAGCATGGTATGGGTGTTACATTCGGACATATTTCTTCAGTATCAGATGATCTTTCTGGAGATATTTTGGGTAAATACGCAGATCATATGATTAGATATGATGGCACTATTTACCATGGCCAATCTGGAGGAGCAGTTATTGATGATGAAAAAGGGTGTGTAATTGGGATGGGTGAGCTAGAAGCTCATGATAATTTTGTCGCCGCAATAAGTTATCTCACACCAGCGAAAGATCTTGAAAAAATTGGTAGAAAACTATAATATAATTAAATGGAGATAAAAAATGTTTAATGGACAATTGATTCTTTTTGCATCGGCAGTTTTTCTTGTAGGGTTTTTAGCTGGTATACTTACGTGCACTTTATTCAGTGATGTTTTGTGGAGAGATAATTGAAGATTATCGCTGTCTTCGCTACCGGTGCATGGCTTTATATTTGGTGCTGAAGTTTCCCCCGCGCTAGCGGGGATAGTCCCATTTCAGTCGGCATGCTTAAATGATTAGCCCAGCTCGTCGTTTTCGCCATAAAAAAAGCGGGATGAATACGGTGGCGTGAAACACCTCCATCCCAAGTACTTCACGCTTCTTTTATGGCCATCCGTTTCGTGGAGGAGACGGATGTGCTTGCCGGCCGACTCACACAACACCCAGTGGATGGCTTACCACAGCGATTGCCGTGGCTGGTCATCCATAATCCATCCTTTTCCCGATATATATTTCATGCCAGATGTATCGATCTTTTCCCGGGCCTCAGCGTATGATACGCAATATTGCGTCACCTCGACGAGCTCGTCATCAATTTTTTTGATGATTGTCGGTGGGTCAGAGACCTCGACTGAGCATAAAATCTCGCCTAGGATTTCTCTATCAAGGATGATCTGCCCGTCCAGCTGACGAGAAAGGTAGTATGTGATCATTATTCTGAATCCATATTTTGGCCAGTCGGAATCTCACCAAGGCGTCCAATGTCTGTCAGACACCCCACACAGATTAGCCACCAGCGCCCGGTTTTTTCAGTTTTAACGACATGAAAATGTGCCGAATCGCACTCTCTGCATTTGATCGCGACGAGTATTTCGCCATCAATCTCTTCAATCAATCTCTCTTCGTCCATTTCTGAATGCGGCAGCGGATATAAATCGCACTCTAGCATATTTTCCTCTTCTTTGAGGCAGATCAAGGTGGGTAAGATTTTGCAAGGGCAGCTCGCACATTTTCCATTTTATGGTCAAAAAGATTATTAAATGGGAAAAAAGGTGCACCGATTTGCGTCAGCTGTACAGGATGATACCAGTCTGGTGGGACCATTGGGACTAAATCATTTCCGGTACGATAGAGAGTGATCGGGACATTTTCTAGCAGCTGCCCGAAATATCGGTCAGGGCTTATTCTCGGAGGCTCGAAGCCCCATACAGCATCCGGAGCGTCGCCAGATATGACTATCTGGATTGCGCACATCAGTGCGAGCGCGCCACCCAGGGAATGTCCCACGAGTGTCACTGGCTTTCCATTGATCGCTGCGAGAACCTGGGTAGCCATAGCCTGCCATGCTACCCAGATTCCGCGATGGAGCTTACCGATACCGTCTACATCCATCGGAAAGGCATCTATATCTGCCTCCCAGCATGCGTCATTATCTGAGCCGCGGAATGCAATGACTAGCCCTATTGCCGTCTGCCGTATGATAGCGCGCGAGGCACTATTCACATCCCCAATATCTGGTGGTGTGTGATATGCCTCATCCGCTATGAGAGCAAGATCATACGGACTCATTTTGCGGCAGCTGGAGCGGCCGAAATGATTGCTTTATTGAGCGCGCAGAATGCGCCATTCGCATCGGCCGCGATTGCCACACCAGGATTTGCGGTGACAGCCGCAGCAGCGCTGGCAAAAGCTTCGCCAGCCGGGCATGCAGCGACAATCGATGTGGCCACAGTCTGCATCGCACCGGTGGCGGCATTATTGATTGCAGCTGCATCGGTGGCGGCGGACTGGATTTGCGCGGCAGAGCAGGCAGCAAGAGTGAGCGCGGCCGTGCCACAGAGAAGACCTTTTATCATGATTGCTTTTCCTTTACAGTGGGTTCGTTTTGCTGCGCCAAAATCGCGGCGACCTGTTGTGCGACTTCGGATGGTACAACACCCGTATCTTTAGCGTGGAAGAAATTCAAAGCGACCACATCAATGATCTGGTATAGCCGTGCGTATATGGTGCCCGGTTTAGGTGTGGGAGTCAATGACGCAATGCCAGACGCAAAGACAATCGCATGTGATGGGTCGGATTGGAGCCACGTAAGCACCGCTTTAAGAAAATCTAATGTAGTCATAATCATACCGGCGTATTAAATAACGCCGCCTCCTGGCTGCGCCGAGTCACAAGACCCGGCAGGATTTGCCCGCTTTGGTAGACCCAACGCGGGAACTGCGCCGCAGCTGCACCGTAATCCCCCGCGTTCAGCAGGCGCAGCAGCGTCGATTCTTCAAAAGCAGTCGGGCCCTCGTTTTCAGTGAAGCTCACAAGAGCATCGAACTGATTTTGATTCAAAGGTACCGTGACGGATGCGAGCACAGCATTTTGCGCCCATGCCATGTCTGCCTGGAACCAGACCTCGGCCTGCTCTAGTGTACATGTCATTCCTTCGCAGACTCCTTGCGTATGCCCCCAGCCGATTGTCCATACATCATTAGAGGTCGGTAAAAATGCGATTAAGGCTGGACCTGTGGCATCCTCATCAGCCTTGATGATTGCTGCGCCAGCTGGCGATAATGATAGCATTGCATTCGCTTGATTAGCAATCATGAATATCCTTTGGTGAGCGCCATGAGTATGCGCTCATCGCCGTCTTTAAGGGCATGCAATAAAGCTTTGTGATCAAGCAGCATATCACGCTGCGCCTCAGCGATTAGCAGCACGCCTTTCAGTGTCTTATCCTGTGCGGCAGTCATTGACATGAGAGCTTCAAGCATCTCGCGCATCTGGTCAGCTACTTTTTGCTGCATAGTAGCAGAGCGCTCTGCCATCATCGTCAATACCGCGCTTGCTATCGATGCCTCGATGGAGAGTATTAGATTCGTAGCTCCCCAGTCCGAATCATACCCGCTGAGAAAATGCAATGCCAGCGATGTAACAACAAAGGTGATAAGCGCTATCAGAAAAACGCGAGGATGCCGGAATGCTAAATAGAAGCGCGATAATTTATCCATGTCTACCAACTTCCCACATCTGCAACGCCCCGACTATCACTTCAAGCATGAACAGCCCCAGTATCGCCCAGTTGAAACTTCTCGATATTTTCGCTTCATTGGACTGAGATTCAGAAATGCGCTCAGTCTCAAGATCGACGATACGCTGCCTATAATGGTCGAGGCGTTCGTCTAATAGCTCGCTGCGATCAATTCTATCTCGCATATCAGAGCGCAATGCCTGGATATCGTCCTTAGTAGCAAGTGATTCGCGCAAATCTACCATAAAATCATCAAGCTTTTTGATGTGTTTATCATGACGCTCAAGAGTTTCACTATGTTCTTTTACGCGAGCACGTAATTCGGCAATCGCCACGGCTTGCTCCTTATCATTTTTATGCAATTCACCAGTAGGTGGCATGAGCACTCCCAATTAACTTTTCTATATATTAACGAATACGGCGCGCGCGAATAAATCCATCTACACTTAGTGTACTTACCCCAAATACCACATATGCTACTAAATAAATGGTTGTTGTTGATGCGATAGAAATTCTTGTCACAGGCGCGGTTAAATTAATTTGAGCACTAGCTGAAAAATTAAGACTCATATTCTGAGTATTTTGAAAAGACCCAGTAATATTTTGTATAGTTGCAGATTGTGTACTAATTCCCGTAGCAATACTAGTCTGTGTAGTCCCAGTGCCGGGCACAGTTTGTATAATACCAGTGACATCCCAGTCTCCCGCAGTTAAACTGACACTTGCTGCATTTAATGATGTACCACTAGTAGCAGATGACCCAGTCGTTGTACCGGTAAGATATTCACCATAACTTCCAGAATTCGCATTATTATTTGTCGTAGTCCCAACAATCCCATTAGTTTGTGACGGTGTAATTGTGCTGCTTGCTGATATGGTCGTAGCAGAGACTGGGGCTGCCGTCGTACTACCATATCCAGTCGAGGGAGGTGAAGCGAAAATATTAACTTCGCAAGTAAACCCAGTGCCGGCTGCCCATTGCAATGCTCCACCTGTCCCTGAGCAGCTTGGGATAGCTAGAGCAGTTGGACTAGCAGAGGAGTTAGTGGCATTTCCTATGACAGTATTAGCAGCGATGGGGGCAATACCATTCACCCCGATGCCGCCCCAAGCGGGCGCGCTTGATGAACCAGTTGATACGATGGCTTGGCCACTAGACGAGCCCGTGGGATTGACTAACTGCACTGGAACTAAAGTTGGAGAAGTGCTCATTGGTTCACCATCTCAAATGGGTTTAACTACGGCTTCGGCCCGACCGTCTGCTAGCACTCGGGATACTCGACCCACGGCTAGGCGGTATTGCTCGAAAGTAATCAATGAATCATCGACAAGCTGTACGGCAATACTATCACCATTCGCTACGACCGGTACAAGATACTGCCCGGGCCTTGCGCCGATCACATTGACTGGCACTTTCCCACAATAGGCAATACGATCCATCTTTTGGCGCACCGTCTCATGCTTTTCTTGCCAATCTGCATATTCGGAATCGAATTTGGATTTGGCAATATCATAGATGCTTTTCGCTTCTTTATATGCGGAAAGCTTTTCATTCCACGTTTTCATATCGGATTCGTATTGAAACTCGACATGCTTCTTGAATCGAGAGTAGTGAGCGATATGATCCTGCTTGACCGGTTCACCACGCGGTTCAAGTGGTTGTTCTGGAGCGCGCGGAGGCTCACCAATTTCGGTGTGCCAATCATCGCCACCAACAATATTTGGTGACGTAGATTTAACACCGAAACGAATGGATAATGAGAATTTATCGGTTAGCTTTCCATCGGAATCGAATCCAACAATTTGTCCCTTCGCGATAATTCCGCAATCGTCGCGCTTCAATTCGTATTCTGCATAGTCGGCACCGCTCGAATTTATTGTGCCACCTGCATTAACTGACCGGCTATTTATGGAATTCGCATTGATCCTAATTGCACAATTCGACGAATTTCCTGACGCGCCGCGCGCCACAAATGCGATAGTCGGAGCAATAGTGCCGCTTCCATCATAAATTGCCATGATCGTCGTGCCTTCTGACGTACCTGAGCACATAACACGAGTTTGGTTCGGAGAGTAAATATTAACGGTATTGCTGTTATCAGAATCTAAATAAGACCCATTCGTCCAGCCAACACCCTGCTGCGGTGCCATATATATGGCGGTTTGACTAATCCCACCATTGGCAAGGTGAATTCCATAAGCCGCGACTGACCCGGCTTGCATCGAAAAAGCTGCTGCGCTGCTCGATAATCCATTAATAATGATTCCATTGTTAAAGGTACCTCCAATGCCCCCCAATTGCATGGCGGGACCTGGAACCGCAAGATTAAAAGCATTAAGATAAATCCCCGCCGATTGCCCAGAGAGCGTGCTGCCTGGACTCGGTTGAACGTCAATTTCCAGGCCCACTAGCTTGCTGTTGACAGATGAGGTTTCGTTTGTCGCAATTATATTGCGACCAAAAACTACTAGATTCGAGGAGGCTGCGCTAGAATGAGCGACATCCAAGCCCCCCACAACATCGGCCGGAGAGCCATTATTAACTGCATAAGCAAGATGCGCTGGCGATGCAGCGCCAGCCGATCCGTCAGTAGAAATATATGTTTTGCTAAATGCATACGCGTTATAGTTCACTGTAGGCCAATATCCGCCAAGAGCAGTTGCGCTATATCCAGTGTTCGGAGTTTCCCACAGACGATCAATCTTCATCACTGACCCAGCCGTGGCGGTCGATTCGCCAGTCTCATATACGACATTGACATTCTGCAAATTCCCGCTGCCGGTAAAAGTCACGCCAGTCTGAAAATATGCTCGACTTCCTGCTTGGGCCGTCACGTTAGACCCAATATAGTAGGTCGCTGCCGGGAAGAAAATCTCGCGGCCATTCGCAGTACTGAACGCGGAGCTCATTGCCGCTGAATCGTCAGTGGTGCCATTCCCTGTAACCCCGAAATCTTTAATATCTAACCAATCTGTGATCCGGTTATACAGTCTAGTGCCATTCGCAACGCTAGAATCCGTCACTGTTCCAGACCCAGGTGTGCCTATCGGAATAGTCGAACCCACCTTGATATTGACTTCCTGAACACCAACCGGGATGGCGGCATTGAACGTGATAATATTCGTCGAAAAGTTGAGGCTCCAGCCATCTGGCGTTTGAAACAAGCTATCGAAAAAAACCCACACATTTGCAACAGAACCTGGCCCTTTTGATAGCGTAAGCTGCGTCGTTGTGCCGGGAGTGAATCCTGAACCGGACAAATATGTATTATCGTTCATGTTGCCGATAAGAGCGCCGCTAGTATCTTCCGTGATAGCATCCCAGATGAGATTATTGAACTGGTCGTAAACGACTTGGCGATATTGCCCGGAGCCCCAAATCGCGGCCTGACCAGAGCTGTTCAGAATGATCGGATTCGTGTTCAGGATCGTCAGATTCACGTCCTGCCAAGTGTTTTTCGGAGTGGACGTGTTCGGGATGTACATGTGCACACTTCCGCCTGCGAGTGGTTTCCCGTTAGCATCAACGAAGGTGCTTAGTGCTTCTGGTATAATGGTGCCGCTCATTTAGGAGTTCTCCATGAATACGTATGAAATCGTTCGTATAGTTGGCACATCAGTTGGAACGTCGATCATTTATGGCCTCCGTTGTTCATTGGCTGCCAGAAAGAAGCGCCGGGAGGCTCCCGGGTACGACCAAGCGACCGAGACCCGTAACAGCCTGCCCTACAGGTTGGGCAAGCTGTGGGCGCGCTGTCATGGCCGACGCGGCAATTCTCTGTCCTAACTGCGTATAAGGCAGCGACCCGACGCCAATCCCGCCCAGCGTCGCGAGCGTCGAGCCTGGCGCAGTCGCGAGACCTGCACCAAGTCCACCACTTGTGAGGAGAGCCAGCAATCCGCGGCCAGCCGTCCCGCTATCAGGATATTTGCTTCCGAGCACGGATTGAGCAGACTGACCCAGGTCTGCATTCAGCCCAGTATTCGTCGCGCGCTGTGAAGATGTTGAGCCTGCGCGAACCGCCGATGTAAATTGCGCTGGCGAGAATACATTTCCGTTATTCGACGCGCCCACAGAACCAGCGGACTTTTCGATCTGCTTGTAGTTCGCCCATCCGGCATTCGCACGCTGAAGGTCAGTTAGAACATCAGACGGGCTTGCGCGGCCCACGGCATCATTCACTGCTCCATTCAGATCGTCTAAAGCATCAGACAGCGCCCATTTATCAGGATCGGCGTTCCCGATAATCTGCTTGCGCGACAGATTGCCGATCATTGAGCGCGTATCGCCCCACTGTGATCCGTTCATCGTGCCGCCAACTGGAATATCATTCGCGCCAAATGGCACGCCGCCAGATACCTTGTTCGCGACTTGATTTTTGACAATATTATCGAACTGAGAAAGCGTAGCTGGAGCGGCCTGAGAAAGCTGATTGCGAATCGCATCAACATCGTTCGAAAAATTCTGATCGGCGACAAACGTTGCTTTGGGCTCGATAGACTGATAAACTTTGCCAATTTCGTTTTTGATATAGTTGACCGCATCCGAGCCGGTTGCCACATCCGCAGGAATGGACTGTCCAATCGGTGCAAGCGCATCGTTATAAGTCGCGCGATTGAAATCTTGTACGGCGCGCTGCTGCGCATTCGTGATCATTTCCCCCAAGACAGGAACGCTCGTCAATTTATTCTCAAGCGATTGGAGAATTCCGCCACTGATTTGGCCTGGCGTCGGCGTGACACCGCGATTGAGCAATGCTTGAACGTCAGGAGAGACATTCGGCGATATTACACGACCAATCGCGCCAGCGACGGGAGACAATACTCCGCCAGTAAGAGCGCCGAGTCCTACTTGCTGTGCCTTGGCCTGCTCATAGCTCTGCGCGTTCGGGTCTACCGGTGAAATGGCTCCGGTGAGCGCTCCTAGCCCCGCCCCTTGAACGGCCATACCTCCAAGTGTAGCAGCCGTCGGCATAACTGCCGCTAGCGGCAGCGTCGAAGCGATGGAACCACCGATTTGCGCAGCACCAGTAGCTATAGGATGCGCGTTTTGGTATGGCGCAATCTGCTGCGCACCTGTCTGTAGGCCATTATTTGCATCATTGATGAGCCATTGGCCAGCATTATTGAAACCAAGCGACTGCAAAAGATGGCCAGCGAGCTGCTGACCTCCAAGGACCGTTTCTTGTACGCCTCGACCCAAGCCAGCTCCGACAGATTCCAACATTCCAGGCTGCTCGCCTTGCGGTGCCTGAGACTTTTGAGCCACTGGAGCAGCGCGCGATGCTGGCGCACCAGAAACTGGAAGCGAAGAAAACGGATCATTTGCGGCGATTGGCTGAGCAGTTTGGGGCGCTCCCGCATTTCCTCCTGAAACCGGTAATGACGAAAAAGCATCAGCGTTTTGCGTCGAATTTTGGTTTGAAAAAACAGGGATTCCAGGTAATGTCTGTGATTGTTGAGCCATTTGCGGTACTCCTATGCCAGCAGCAGTGAGAACCTTCTGCGGATACGCCGCGGTCTGCGATCCCCAGTTTTTAGGATCGTCGCCACCGATGTAATGCGTCAGCGCCGTTGGCACATCGCCGAATCTATCGAGCAATTGAGAAACTAGCTTCGCTCCGCCGAAGATATTCTGCTTTGGGTCTGTCGGATCAGTTATGCCAAGTGCCTTGTAATTCGACGGCTCAATCTGCATCAGGCCGACTGCCCCGGTCTTCGATATCGCATTGGTATTGCCAGACGATTCAGTCGCAATAATGCCGCGCAGCAAATTAGGATCGACGTTATTTGCCTGCGCGGCCTGCTGAATGATGTCGTCATAATTACTCATTGCGGAACACCAGAAGGCGGCAATGTAGTAACAGGTGCAGGCGCAGCCGGTGCCACCTGTGCGGCCGCAGGAGGAGAGGAAATCTTCAATATCCCCTGATTCACAAGATCGTTAAATTTTCCTTTGAACTCTTGAAGCTGGGCCGGAGACATCCGATTTTGGAATGCCGCGCGCTGGTCTGGCGTCATAGATGCATAGACGAAAGCCTGAGGATCAACGGCTTTATTCCATTGTGACTGCCACTGATTGAACTTATCGGGGCTGTTGCCCGAGTTCTGGAATGCATAATCCTGCGCCGCACGCATATTTTCGGCGGCAATCGTCTTGGTCAGGATATCCTGGTTTGCCAGATTCGAGGTATTCAGATTGGCGTTGCCAGTAATTGCGGCGTTAAGACGTGCATCTGTACCAGTGCCGATTAAACCTGAGACACTCGATGCATAGTTCGTGAGGATCTTTTTGAACTCATCATAGCTCTGAACCTGGCCCGTGATGCCGAGTGATTTCGCGACACCTGGTGCCAGTGAGTTGACGAACGAGGCGGCTGTATTGCGCCAATCAGTACCGGGCCCGGTAGTGATTGGGCTTCCATTCGCATCTACGCCAACCGTCAGCGCGTCGCGTGCATTTTGGAGTAGATTGATACGCATTGGCGCATCGGCAGCGGCATTATGTAAATCTTGCGCCGCGGTACTCGATGATGCTCCTGCGGCCGTCAAGCCAGCCTGTTGAGCTGGCCCGAGCGATGTCTGAATGCCCGGCGCACTACCTGCGGCTGGTACATTGTAGCGCCCAGTATATCCGCCGGGAGCGGTCGCTCCCGTTTGCCCAGGCGTGCTGCCTCCGCCTTGCAACTGAAGCCATTGTGCGGTTGTGATTTGACGTTGTTCACCATTCGGCCCAATGATGGTTTTCGGTTCAGCCAATTGTTGGGGAGAAAGCGTGCTTTGCACGAACGTACCAGGCGTCGTTTGACCTGTCAAAGGATTACGGTTAAGCAGCGCAGTACCTGCGCCGTTATTGACCTGCACATTTTGCGGCATCAGTGCCTGCAATTTAGCCTCGCCAGACAGCGAATTGATTAAGTGGTTCTGAATCCATCCGGCCTGAGCATTCGGATCGCTCGGGATGCTCTGGATTTCCTTAATGCCTTGATCGAGTGGAAGCGTCCCGGCTTGGACAGCGCTGGAAATTTGTGATGCTATCTTTTGCGACATATCCGCTTTACCCAAGTCTGGATCGAGCGAAAGCGATCCGATCATGCCTCGGATGTTTTGCTGCTGTTTAAGCGCCATATCCAATTGGCTTTGCTGGTACTGCTGCTGCTGATTGCGCTGCGCGGAAAGTTGCCCCATAAACTGTGGCAGAAATGCACCAGCACCAGACTGCGCTGCGAGAGACTGAAGCTTGTTGAAATCCACAGACCCGTCAGGATTAACTGACTGAGAATAGGCTTGCGAAATGGCCTGATTCGCGCCAAGCTGAAGTTGACCGCTTTTAAGCGCAAGAAGGCCCTGAGCCGCCCCAATAGTCGGCTGAATGGCCTGCAAAGGATTGGGGGGTGCCTGGGTTTGCAGAGAGAGCGAAGGGTCAAGTGGCATATTTTATCAATCTCCAGTGTATCCGTCAATAAGATCTTGAGGCGTACTGGTTCCAGAAGCGCTGCTATTACCGTAAATATTACCGTTGGCATTCTGATTCTGAAGCAACGAATAGAGCAATCCTCCTTGGCTGAGCGATCCGAGTCCGCTATTGATAGCATTAGCTGACCCTATCGTACCAGCGGCTTGCGCGGCCGCGCCTGAGGTCAGTAGATTGCCAGCGTTCGAGGCGGTCTGGAGACCGGCATTACCGACACCAGCCGCCGCATTTTCTCCGAGCCCGACAAGCCCAGAAAGTTGCCCGAACTGGTTCTGCGACACGCTATAGTTCGTCATGAAGTTCTGGAGAGCGTTCTGATATTGCTGCTGATATGTAGTATCGGCAAGCCCGGTCGTATATTGCGAAATGCCTTTGGCTTGCGCGCCAGAGAGATTAAGCCCCTTTGCCGCAAGCTGATTGTTGACTGTGTTTAATCCCTGATTGAGTGTGAACTGATATCCAGGCGTCGCCGCCAGTTGTGATTCGGTCGGTTGGAAATTAAATTGCGGAGAAAGCTTTCCGCTAGATAGCAATTGTTGTAACTGCGGAATCGAACTACTGCCCAATTGCGTATAGGGCGATAAGTTCTGTTGCAGTTGATTAAACTCCTGCCATTGGAGTTGCTGAGCATTTTGCGCAGCCTGAGCTTGCGTATTCGCTGCGCTTTTGGTTGCATCGCTAGAAACGACTGACCCAGCTACGCCAGCCACTGCGGTTCCTATGCCGACTGCTGCTGCGACCATGATTCCTCCCCTATAACCACTTCTCATATGTGGTTTCAACCTGCTCGAATCCGAGATACCTGAATAGAGCCGATGCATCATGCGCTATTTTACTACCTACGGCCCAGCGTTTAACTCCCCGGCGACGCAATTCATTTTCAACAAATTTAAACATGCGGATTCCAGCTCTCCCCGTCCTTAGATCGGGCCGAACATAAAAAATATCCGGCAGGCACGTGAGGCAATCTCGGTAATGGAGACCCGGTGCTATGAACGCCGAAAAATACGCGACAATTTCGCCCTCCTGTCTCCCCACGACAGTCATCAATGATCCATCCATCTCGCGCGCTCTATATACGTCCAACATTGGTACGAGCTCTATACCATGTGCGGCGTGCGTCGATATTTCCGCATAATGGTCACGAAGAAGCGCAATCGATTCTGGATATGCATCTGAAAAGCTCTCAATGGCGAAAGTAATCATCTCGATGTCCTGATGTCAATGACCATGCTGATTCGATCAGCCGCGCTGTTATTCACCACTTCATGGACTTGGCTGTTGTCGAACCAGAAGCAATCACCTGTCGTCATATTAATCTGCTCATCGCCGCACTTCAGAATCGCTCCAGGAAGACCCTGCAACACGACATGGAACCGCGTGTAATAGCGCGTCTGCTCTGGCGTGTCAGCATGTGGAAAAATCCGGCCTCCAGGGACAATTTTGTTGATCATCACGCGACCTAACCGCTCGCCAGCCACGCGTGCCATTAGATTCATAACTAGCGGTCTAGCCTCATGCAGTACTTTATACGGTGGATAGTCAATAGCTTCGTACTGATCGTACCCAGCAAGCTGATTCTGCTTATAGAGCTCGATCTTTTCATCGGTAAGTCCTGTGATCTTTTCCGGGAAGCGCAGCATGATAGTCTCGGTCTCGCCAAATGGCCCCTGCGGATAATGGCGTAGGAAAGTATCTTCCTTCCACAAATCCTGACGGCGCTTAATCGCGAGGACGAGCGGATTCACGTCTACTCCGCTTGCCAGAAAATGGAAATTTCGCATTATGGACGCATACCACAGATGATGTATGTTTCGCTTGTCGGGGTGATCGGGCTGGCTGTCGTGTTCACGTACTGTATCTGGAGTGTATTCGCAGCGCTGACATAGACGTTCCCGATTGATAGGCCGACCTGATGCGAAGGTTTGTTAATGTCGACGCAGTCGCCTACAGCCAAGCCATTTACTGTGAAAGTCTCGATGGCTGTCGTGTTTGCTGCCACCGAAGTCGGTGTAAGCGCGGCCTGAAGCACGTACATCGCCGAGATGGTGCTTGAGCCAGCGCCTTGCATGTACATCACGCGCGGCGTGATCACATCGCTGGCAACGCCGTAATAGTTCTGGGGGGTGATACTGGTCATGATTTAGCTCCTTTAAGACCCGCTGAATTCATATACGCCGCCTTGAGCATTGACTACAGACGCAGTTCCGGCCAGCGCCTGAATGGTCGAACCCGCGGCGATGGTCAAACCGATCAGTTGAGGCGGCACATACGATTGTCCCGCCGAAATAGTGTATGAAGGAACGACGATATTCCCTGTACCCGCCGTACCAGAACTCGGCACGTTGTAGACAGTGAATGCGACTGGCGAAGACGATGTGTTCGAAAACGAAAAATTGCCGATGGTGCTGATCGTTGCCGTCGGCGCTGTATAAAGCGTACTGGCTGACGTGCCAAGCGACGTTGCTGCAATTGCTATAGGTATGCGCTGACTCATCTCAACCCCTTTACATAGACTTTTTGAACGCCCACCGGAATCGCACTGGTGAATGTCAGCGATGTGCCGGATAAAGAATACTGATCATCGCCCTGAAAGACAGCATCAAAGAATACCCAAAGGCGTGCGCTTGACGAAAAAGACTCTTTTAGCGTCAAAACCGTCGTCGTGCCTGCCGTATAATCTACGCCACCAACAAATGTCTCATCTACCATCTGAGGTCCCAACGGCGGGAAAATCATGTCAACATATTTTGACGCAACCGGCGCAGTAGGTGCAAGTGTCATCTCTACAGACTTGGACGCAATCGGCACAATCGATGCAAGTGTCATCTCGTTGGCCATAGCCAACTTCCGTATATCTAAAGATGGCGGCGCAAACGTCATTTCATTTGCCATAGCCAACTTCTTTACGTCGAAAGACGATGGAGCTGTGATGCCAAAAGTCTCTTCGAGTGCTAATACATCATTGATCGTAATCGGTGTCGAAGGCGGTGGCGTTGAGCCGCCGGTTCTGCGCCAAAGTTGAATCAAAAAAATGAACCATGCTTCCGTGATATTGCCGCTCTGATCCACTAATTTCGTATTGACTAGCGGTACATTTGCCTGGAAGTTGCTCATTGGTTATTCGACTTGGCGTTAACCCAGGCCCCCAATAGAGCAGTCTTGCACGGTGCAGACCACGAAAGTTCGAACACTCGATCACGCGCCATGCCGAGGCGACGCCATTGAACGGAAGTCAGATACTGGCCTTCCGTTCCTAGCGAGCGCTGTACGGCATTGCCCCATGACAAACCGCGCGTATCGCTCCAGCGCAGAAAGACTGGTACAGACACATTGCCAGCGCCATTGCCGACTTCGAAATTGGCGATGAATTCTTGATAGCGAATGCGGTTTGAGCTGTCATCCACACCGTGCGGGAAGGACCGGATGCGCGTGATCGGCTGGCCGTTATCCGTGAAATTATTCACGTCCCACAGATAAAGCTGGCCGGTTTCCCAATCGCCGACCACAGGCGATCCGTATGCAAGCGCATAACAGCTCGCCCGATGGCGATGCAGGATGCCGTTGTCATCGATCCAAGAAAGTTGGTTCCATTGCTGCGTACTCAGGTCATACTGCCATGTCACATCCGAGATCGGAAATGTAAGAAGGTAGAAAAAATGCCCTTCGAACTGGTAAGTGAAGCCGATTGCCTGATCCAGGTCCGTATAGCCTTGCATCTCGTTATCGAGCGCAAACGTCGAAATCTGTGAGGCGTTGAACTGCGAAGTGCGGCATACGATTGCATCGCCCTGCGGCGATTGCGCAAGCCAATAAATATCGCCGTCCATCTGCGCAATCGAATTCACCGATGTGCAGCCGTATTGCATGAAGACGCCCGGCAACCGATCAAACGGATATGGCGTATCACCCGCGTCGAACCACACTTCGGTCGTCGCCGTACCGAAAAGGTAGACATAGCGCTTCGTGACCTGGAGGCCAGCCAGGTTGTCCGAGAAACCAGATTTCGAGGCGAACATCGTCGGGTCAAAGACGATTTCGTTTGCGGTGGAAATATACCATTCATTCGTTCCTGGGCGATTCAAGACAAGATAGCCATCGACGAACTGCACTGTATTGCCACCAACAAAGCCATCCGAGACGAGCGCTGCGAAAGTATTATCCGAAAGCTGTACTGTCCAACCGTCGGCCGATCCATCTACGATGATCAAATAAGTACCATTGTCTATCATCTGAACCTGCCCGGACTCAGACGAAATGTTGCCAAGCAAAGTCAACGACCAAGTCGAACTAATAGCATAAAAGGACGAGCCGCACACACCATAACACTGCCCGTTTGAGGCGAAATACAGGCCGCGCCAGCCACTGCCGAATAGCGGTGTAGCGGTGGCGAGCACCGTAAGACCCGGAGTCGGATAGCACGTATATGGAAATGGCGAATCCGGCGGATTGCGCTCCATATATAGGTTGACGCAGCGCTGAGCCTCAGCGACGAGCGCTTTGGACTCGTAGGCACCTGTGGTCAGAGGAATCTTAGCCATTATGGAGAACTACCGATCATAAAGTCGCCATAGATATTATAGGTCGAGCCCCGGTTATTCTTAAGTGCTGGCGGCATTTGCAACTGTGGAATCGCCGTATTCGCCTCTTTAATAACGTTCAGAGAGCCATTCGCGCGGGCTACATCGCTCGGATCGACTGGCAGACCGTAGAACCGGCATACGCGCGGGACCATGATGTCCAGAAGCGCCAGAGAATACTCAGCAGGCAGAGCAATCGTGTCATTGATTGTCTGAAACTGCTGCAATTGCAGCATTGTCGTGATAAAAATTTCGTACTGGTTGCTCGGAAGCGGCCAGATAAAAAGATTCCCAATAGGATATGCCATATCATAGAAAGCGTATCTAGGGAATGCGTTCAGGGACTTGAGCGATATCCGATTGTAATCTTCGGTAGAACGCAGAATTTCAAGCGGGTAATCGACTGGCTGCACATTGTTGAATTGCTGCCGAAAGAAGGCAGACTCGATCTTCGAGGGGCGCGGGATATTGAAGCTGCCGCCAGGCCCGACAGTATATGACTGTGCACCTGTCGCGACGTACCCCGTGGTGATTAGCTGATAGACGAAATACCGACGTCGCTGTAGCTGCGCCAGCATCATATTTAGAAGATTGAAACAGTCGTTCATGTCCTCTGCGGAAGCGACCTGTCCGACCCCGACGACGTTTGTCTGCTTGAGTACAAGCGTCAGGATATCCGACGGCGTGGTTGGTACAGGTACGCTCACAGAAGTCTCCTAGTGCCTAGTGATTTGTCCAGTTCGTCCCGTTGCACAGGACAGTAACCGTCACGCTCCCGGAGCCGGTAGCAGTCGCATTGTAGACAGGCGATGAGGCACCATCGGTTTCCACTGCGACAAGGCCATTCGTCGCTGCGCTACAGGCTGGCAAAGTCGCATTGGTATATTGCGCCGGGATGTAGATCAAAGCGCTTGAGTTTTGAATCGTGATCGGCGGGATGCAAACAGGAAGCTTTGATCCCAGCGATACGCCCTGGTAGTTGTAGTACGTCGAATTTTGCAAAAAGAAAGTACCGCATTGGTTGCTAATCGTATTGAAGCCATTGCCCGGATTGAACTGCGCTTGGGCCGACATCGAGAACAACGAGAAAAAAACGCCGAATGTTGCAACAATGGAAACGATGATCTTCTTCACGGGAAACACTCCTAGCTAGGTTTTAGGATAACTGATGAGGCGCTGCAGCGTCTCGTTGCTCATGCGGTGATGCGTCTTGATGCCGAGCTCTTTAGCGCGTGTCAGAAGGGCGTCTCGCTCGATAGAATCGACCGTCATCTCAGTCTCCCCATCACCGATCGCAGCGAATTCTTCCTCTTCGTTATTCACGATAATACGCGACCCATCCGGCAAATCTACCCACTTGGGGTATTCGTGATATGAGTACGGCGCAGTGAAGTTCCGCATGTTCACATTTTTCATCTCAAACTTTGCGTGTATCGGCATGCAAAACTCCAAAAAAATGCCCGAGGATAGCCCCGGGCCTAAGTCACCACACCGAGGAGAAATCAATCTCATATGCCATTCGACTCACCAAAGCGGAGAGTCGAATGGATCATTTACATCATAAGATGTCTGGTACGATGCATGACCATTCTGGACGAATCGCGGCATATCCGTAGAGACAATCCAATCTTGTGATCAGATTATCTGACATGACATCATAAGCCGTGATCATACGCATAGCCACACCATCAAACTCCGCACGCGCCGCCTCGACCACACCTTGCGTTGGCATTTCGAGGTCGGCAGTAGCCAGCGTGAAAGCCTCTGGGTAGTATGCAAAATTTTGCCGATACTGCGTACTTGCGCCCATCACGAGCGAGATAGTCGCGCTATTAGCTGGCGATGCCGTGACAGTGTTAAAAGCCGCTGGTGCTGGGACGATTGCGGGGTAGATCGGAATCGTGGTTGCGCCAGATGCGACGTTTGCCGTGACGACGAACTGCCTCAGCACGCCTTGCGTCTGGCCTGTCAGGCGATTAATTGCGTTCACACCGGAGATCGTGATGATATCGCCTTGATTCAGTGTGCCCGTGATCGCATTTACCGTCAGCGTATTGCCCGTTTGTCCAGCCCCGTTGACTGTACCCGCAGAAAATGTGCCGACAGTATGCACCTGTGTCGTCTGATCATACATCCAGTCGAAGCCCAGGGTATCAGTCGTCAGCATCCCCGTTTTGTACTGCTCTCCTATCGTCCGCTGCGGGTTAAAAAGGCCAGCAAGGCTAGACACGGTGCGAGCTTGCGTCAGCGCGTCCATGATGATCTTGCGATCCATCCCCGGAGCTAAGTTATTAGTCAGGTTAGCGCCTGCTTGCAGCCACGTCGCTGCCGACGGCGAGATGAGCGTAGTGCCAGAGCTAAAATTCGGCGCGATGTTTGCTGATGTCGTTGCTACGGTCATCAAATCGTTCGCGACATATGCCGCAAGACGGTTGACGGCTGGTGCAAGAATCCGTTCGCTATAGTCGTCAAGCGACATTGTGCGGACGGCCGTGCCGAAATCCACCGGGACGTTAGCCTGCGTTGCGACTGCGAGCGTCGTGTTTTGTTCGTTGGTTCCCTGCGGCGTGATAGCAGGCCCCTGATTGACTACATAATCGTTCGGCAGACGGATTCGCAAAGTGTTACCGATCTTTGCCCCCGTGCGAGCGAATTGATCGTCGTATTGGCGGTTGACGGTACGAAGAAAGGCGTTTGACTGAGTGAACAGTCTCACTGCCTCATTCGTGATCATATTGATCGTAAGTAGAGTAGAACTCAAGATAATCTCCAAGAAAGCAAAAACAAACGGGCATTGCTGCCGACTTGTCCCTGCCCTGCGGAGACATACTTGACGGGCTCATCCGGTGATTGACGGCTCACCTCGACCTATTGATCACACTGGGTACATTCCAGTGAGTGATTATACATTATACCAATATTTTTACTTTGTCAAGACAAAAAATATCCCCCTAGCGCTCTAATCTCTTCTGTCTTAGACATGTAAAGCTATTCCAGAAAATATCCTTGACGTTGCGCGCGCTACGGCTATAATAGAGTCATGGATGCAGCACAACCAGCCGACCGGAGAGACAAAATGAATGCAAATCTTTTCACCTTATCGAATGGCGAAGTCCGGGTCTATCTGAACAATATCTGCTCTGCTCAAGCACCTGGAATGAAGGTATATGCCGTAGATGATGGCTCCGATGATGCAAAGATCGTGATCGAAGGTGCTCCGACCAAGAAAGCTGAGCAGATGATCCGCACGACGCTTACTGGCATCGTAGGATCATGGGCTGCATTTTCTGCCTATGCCGCACTCGTACCATCTGCCGCTACCCCGTCACATACACGCCCAGCTGGTGCATATGGCTCTACCGGCGGACGCTGGGAAGATGAAACGAATTGATCACCCGTCCGCCATGGCGGGCATCCATAGGAGAATCAAAATGACTACTCGCATCGTACACGCCGGCCAGGAAATCGTCATTCTCGATGACGGTCAGACAATCGCTCATCAATGCTCGCCAGGCGACATTGCCATCATCTCTGAAGACAGCAAGTATTTTGTCTGCTTCGTCGGCGCTGACGGTGGGATTGATAGCTGGAATGAGCCTTATGATACAGCTATCGAAGCTATAGAGGCCATAAAAAATGTCTAAAATATATGACAAAAATGGGCAATTCCCTACCTCTCCAGATCTTTATCAAAGACTGGTCCACGAAGGCATTTGGGCATGGGCAAAATGGGACGGCTGCCAGTGGATGACATGGCATCTTGACCGGGAGGCCGCAGCACGCAGCAATTTTCCTAGCCCCAGCAGAGTACAAACTCTGCTTTGGAGATAATATTGAAAAAAATACATACCGACGGTGGCAAAAGATCACGTAAATGCGAAGCAAGTCTACGAGAGCGCGGCGGCAAGCGTCTTCCTGGCGGCTCTTTGCAGCCAGATGCAGCAGCAGCTCTAGATGCACTCTACAAAGCTGGCTACGCTCCAAGCCTGACATCCGTCATTGCCAAAGCACTCATCGATGCACATTGGAAATCTTTTGGCGGCGGTTCATAAGGTAATGGCCCGTTGTGCCGCAGAGGTGGACCACGCCTAAGCATTTTCGGCAAAATTATCGCCTCGTGGTACGCGTCTTGGTGCGCCACGCCATCCAAGCCTTATAATCTTTTGTATCCGGCATCGTATCATCACCGCCGCTTCCGCTTCCGCCAATTGTATCGATCGGCGGGGGCGCTTTGCTGATCTGCGGCTTTAAATCTTTTGCGGCTTTGCTCGATAGTTTTGTCAATTCGATGCCCATTTGGACTGGGTCTAAAGTCGAGAGGCGCATTGCTTCGCTGAGATTCTGCGATTTGCCAAGCCACGTCACTACGGCCTCAGCCTTCGGCACGCTGGTCAGCACGCGAAGAAAATCCGCGCCGCCGACCCCAGCAAGTTGCAAGTTCTGGACGGACTTTTCGAAATCCTGGCCGAATTCCTTTGCGCCGGCCTCGTTGATCGCCTGAATGCGCTGATTGACAGTACTAGCTTCTGTCTGGTCTCGGACCATCTTTTCCGCATAAGCGCGCGCGAGTTGTTCGACCGATTGGCTCGACGGCCCTGGTGTAGCACTGTCCGCTTGGGCGGACGGCGCGGATACTTGTGCGGCACGAATACGGGCGTTCTCAGCCTCCAGCTCGGAGACGCGGGCTTCCGCTGCGCGTCGCGCCGCCGTTATCTCGCTGATGCGTTTAGGCACCCAGCTATGATCTGCTGCCGTCCCCGTATCTGCCGCAGGCGTGGCTGCCGGCGACTTTTCGGGATTCTCGGTAGATGTGCCTTGGATATCACTCATGGTTTTCCCCTATTTTATTGTGGAGGCTGCTGTGGTGTCCCGATGATTTGGTGGATTGCTGCGTCTTTCACATCCTGCTGATTCGATTGCTGTAAAGCTGGTATCGGCGCGAGAACGTTGGTAATCCCGGATGCATAGGCATTCGCCGGATCGATTCGCGCCGGGTCTAAATCTTGTCCAGGATCACCCGCGATCAGCATCTCTCCGACAGCCTTTCGAATTATCGCATCCAGCTGTGTAGCATCAAGAGCCGGTGCGATAACTTTCAGCCGGTCGCTTTCGGCCTTGAAAGCATTGACCATGTCCTGACGCTCATTTTCCATGCGCAGGGCAAGGTGATTGAGCGCATCCATATCCGCACGCTGCTTCTCGACAGTTTCCTTTACTGTCTTGTCTTGAAGCTGGGCTTGAAGCTGCACTACATGATGCATTGCGGCTTGCAGCTGGCCTTGGAGTGCCTGTACCTTAGGATCGGGACCCTCCCCGAGCGCGCCAGGATTAGTCGAAGATATCCAGTTACGCATACGCTCTTGAAGCTTGTCCGCAGACGGGAAATCAGCTGTTCCCATATACAAATCTCCGATGACATTCGCAAGGGCTGGCTGGGCTGCCAGCAATTGTGTCATCGCGTCGAAAGATTTTTCGCGACGTGTGTCAAAGTTCGGTCCGCATTTCGCGATCACATCGTAATTCCCGACATTCGGATTGAAAATCGCGGCAATCTGGGCTTCTGATTCGTCTTCATGCTGCTGTAGCGCTTGTCGAGCCTGCGGATCGATCTTAATGGCATTTTCTTCACCGGATTCGTCCATTATACGCACAATGCGCCGAGTATCGTAGTACTTAGGGATGGCGTCGATCAATATCTTACCCGTAAATCTGATTGCCTTAGACAGATTATCTTGATAGTGGAATGTGACGCGCTCCCCCTGCTTCTGACGCTGCTCGATTGATACGCCGCTTATCTCATTGCCCTGCGCGCTGAAAGTAGCCTCATACTGGCCCGAGGCCATCATCATTTCGTGCTCTGCGGTCTGCATCCCTTCGAGGAATTGCGGTGCTGACGACGGCGGCTGCTGGCGCTGAGGCATCGGGATTTCGTTCCCGTCCTCTGTACGATGATTGTACGGTAGATAGGCATGATTCTGGCTATTCGCCGTCGCCCAATAATCTTCAAGCCCCTCTATCGCTTCAACTGGCGCGGTGTAGGGCGAGCGCGACTGGAGCGCGCCGTATTCAAGCGCGGCGGACGCATTATAGTTGTAAGCGCGCTGTGCGTCTTTCAGATAGCGCACGATGCCTTTGCGGTCCAGCCGGCCCTCTATAGTGATTTCCTCACCCGGAACGCGCACTATAGGGATGTACTTGCCGAGCCATACCGACCTTTCGGCGATTTGGTCGCCCACTATCTTGTACCAGTCGATGCGCCATTTTGAGACGCGACGGCGCTGTACGTCCTCGCCGCGTTCGCGCGCCGCTTCAAGCAGTTCTTTGCCTTCCGGCGGCATATCCGACTCACGAACGACCATGATATCATCGTCTTGTGTCGGAATGGCGTACATCCACTCTTTTTCCTCAATGCGCTCATAGTACTCAGCTACGCGAATCGAATCGGTGCGCGTCCAGTTCTCGGCGAGATCGCCGAAGTTCTGGTTCTGGACGACGATCTTGCCGTATTTCTTTTCAGCCTCCTTTCGGTCCATGTCGTCGAAGATGAAAGCAAAGCGCGCATCAGACCCATCCTGATTCTTGATCAGCGGGTCGATGTAGACCGAGAGCGGATCAGCGATTTGACGTATGAAAAGCTCCTGATCAAAGCTGTTTTCATCGAGATATTCCGCCACCACACGCCAATATCCTATCCCGCCGCCTACCTGGAATCCGCTGGCGATATCATAAGCGGTTTGCGCGTCGCTGATGTACTCAATCCGCTTGACGATCTGCTCGAAAATCTGCGCACTTTCATAGCTTGCCTGATTGCCCATAGGGCTTACATGAATTTCCGGTTTGTTTTCCTTGTTTTGATTGACAACGTGCAGCCAGTGCGTATGCGTTTTGTTGATCGTGACCATCACCTGGCCGCTGATCTGCCGCTGTGCGCGCACAGCGGCGTTCCACTGCTCGGAGTTGTCGGAGTCCGCATATAAAAAGCGTATGTCTTCTTTAAACCGTTGGCGGAACGGGCCCTCCCATTGCACGCAGTCCTTGAAGTGCTCATGCGCTCGCTTGATGATCGTCGAATCTCGCTGTGCCATTTATGACCCCATCCAGTCGCCTGGCTTATACATCCCAGGCAGTGTGCGTTTAGACAGCGTCGGCATGTTCTTTGCCTTTCCCTTGGGCTCTTTCAGGTCCACCGCCATATACCCGAAAGCGTCGGCAGCGTGCGAGCAATTATGCACGAGCGCGCCATTCGACAGAGAAAACTCCTCCTGACCAGGCACGCTCATGCACCAGACATCGGCGGTTTCGTCCAGCTTCCGGACAGAACGTATGCTAAGCAAGCCGATCTCTGTCAAGGTAGATATGATCCGAGAACCGTTCTTCAGGGACTCTGCGGATTTCCACCCGGACACCGTCTTGAACATATGATCCGGCGTACATCTCACCATATATCCGCCGTCGAACTCCACCTCCACAAGAGGGGCATTTCTCCTCGTCACACGAGGGTGTATGTACGGTTTCCAGCCACATGATGTAAGAACCTCACCCGATCTGGGGAGGTTCATTATCTGATACGTTCCGTTACGCGTCAATACTTCCGTATCGCCGACGAAACACCAGTCATGCAATGGCTCTTTGCTAAACGCATTGGTGTCATCATCGACTTTATAACGATAATTCATCAATGCATCCAACCCCACAGCACACTTCTCTTCGTCGAAGTAGCAAAGCGGCAGGACGCCGCGCGTCGCTTCAATCCGTGTGTCCACTGAGGTCTTGGTGACGGTTTTCGTCTTGAACCCCGCGTCCCTCAATTGCTGCGCTACGGTGCGCGCCGAAGCCAGAAGCTCGTTATTAGCATCATGAGGCAGACCGCACGTGCCATAGACATATCTTTTTTGCTGAAGTTCAATTATATACTCGCTGATGTGCTTTCCGGTACCTTCGAGATAATCGATAATGCGGTACTCGAATGGCGCGAGCTGAACGAACCAAATCGCGGTTTTATCAGCCCGGCCCAAATCCCAATAAATGTGCACTGGCTTCGTCGGATCGTAAGGAACGCGCCGGATTCTGTCTTGCGCTTCACGCAACTCCCTGGCATATACTGCCCCCAGTATCGGTGCTTCGAAGCTGCACATAAATTCCTGGTCGAATAATGCATTACCCATTGCCTCGCCAAAGTCTCTGACATACTCGGCCCTTAGCTTGGCAAATTTTTCCGGGAGATATTGCCCGGTGTCCATGGCAGTAAGCAGCTGCGCAAATGCGTCAGGGTCTTCCTGCGCGCCCTTGTATGTTGTATAAGCGTGATTCTTGCCGCGTGGCGTCGTGATAAATATCTGCCAGCCGTTATTTTCAGCGATGATGGGGCGCAGATATGCTTTTGCTGCTGGATTAGACAATGCCCATTCTGAATATACAATGCCGACAGGAGGAGAACCAACCATGGCATTGTAATTGTCGCTTCCAAGTACTTGCCAGGTAGATCCATTGACGAACTCGATGTACATCTCCTGATCGTTTTTCTTGCGGCGTATTTCCTCTGGAAATGCTTCGTCTATACGCTTCTTACCGCTGTGAGGATTCACAGCATTCCATATGGCTTTACGTGCTTGCGCGGCCATCGGCAGCATATGCCAGTAACTGCCGATGCGCTCAAATGCAGCTACCGCGGTCCTATGTAACGATATTTCGTCCTTCCCAGACCGACGAGCCCACACAAGCTCGGCGTGCTTTCCACCCCCCTCAAGATAGTCCCATGCTTTGCGTTGATAGGGGCGCGGCTGCCAGTTGTTAGGTAGCTTGATACGGCTCACAAAGGTCGGTACAGATCATGCGTGCTGCTGCGCTCAGTCAGCGTGCCAGCACTCATGCGCGAGCGCTGGATGTGATAATGGATCGCACGACAGGCCATTTGCGCTACTTTCTGCCGTCGCTCTTTCTCTATCATCTTATCAAGCAGCTTCATGTCCCATTCGTCAAAGAAAGAACGAAGTTCGCCACGCCGTCGGATTCTGGATTCGTAGCTCATTTACTTCGAGCGCTCACCTTTCAAACCGCCGTTTTTGCTGCCCACAGTCGGGACACCGTTCAGGCGCACCGGCTCTTTTTTCGGACCGCTCGGCGGCATTCCGCCCGGATAACTTCCAGCCGATGCTACGCGAGCACGCTCAGCGCACGATGATGCTTTGCCGGGGTCGCCTTTGTTGCCACACTTAATCTTTTCCATATTTTTCTCCAAATCGAACAATTTCGATGACAAAAGGCGATCCGTCCTTGCCTCCTAGCTCTACCGCCTGGATGGACTTTCCATATGCTCGATCCAGGATTTCTTTTGACGCCGCAATCCGCGCAGTATCATTTTCAGACGATTGCATGATTAAAACTAGGGTCGCAATAGCAGCCTCCCCATGCTGACGCGCAGCAGTACGCACTTCAGCAGTGGCTTTGTTCATTGTTCCTTTTTGGCGACCCCCAGTTTTCACTCCTTTAGCCATGTGCAACTCGCCTCATTTCTTCACTCTTAGAAGGGGAAATCATTTTCTCAGCAAATTTGAGCAAAATTCTGGCTTCCATAGTAGCAACGCTATCACAATCTACGTCGAAATGCAATATCTTATTAATCCAATAAAAATATGCGACTGACTTAGTCGGCAATCTTCTTTAATCGCCTGACTTCGGCGCGGAATTTCGATTTCAATTCTTGAATCTCAGGCATCGTGAGCTTTAATGGGGATTGCGGTCCTTCCAGACGCTGAATTTCCGCGAGCCCAATTTTCTCTATCAATCCGATACGATATGAAATGAGATTTCCTGACAAATGCACGTTACAAGGTCCGCATTGCTTATGGACGTTTGCCGGGTCGAATCTAAGGGATGGCGCTGAACCGCGCGACCGATAATGCCCGGCATCCCACTGGCCCTTCCATGTCGCTGGGCGTCCACAGGAGATGCATGGGGCAGTGGCATCCCGCAATCTGATCCAAGCATTAAACGCGGCCTGTGCCTCCCGCAAATGCTCCCCCCTTGTCTTGACCTTATTCAATGCCTCGCGTTGGGTTACGCGCTCTTCTCGTGCTTCCTGTAGGCATTTCTTCTTTCTCTGCTTGGCCGCAAGTGCAAGTGAACAGGAAATTGAGCACACGCTTTGCAGAGGAAGCGTTGGAATGAAAATATTATGACAGGATTTGCACTTCTTCTGCTTCACGCCCATTTTCGCCTCATTGCGTTTCCCGCTGGTATGGTCCGTACAACGCCTCAACCAGCGGGTCCCGAAAGATTATTTGAATGGTCTCACGCTTCATTGCCACTATATCATCGACGCCAATCTCGTAAAGAGATGACAGAACTCCTCGATTACCTACACGGCCGCGCTGACCAGATAGCTTTATTTCTCCATCTTGACGAAGCCGATTGATTGTGCTTTGTACGGTAGATTTCGCTAAGTGCGTTTTTCCCACGAGCTGAGCTATCGACATTTGACCGTGATTCTCCAGAGCCAAAATGACTAGATCTTCGGATTCTTTTCGCTCCTTTTCCGCAGCCTCACGCAATTTAATCGCTGCTGATTTTCTGCGTGAAGTGTATTCGCATTTTTTGCATGGATCTTTGCTCATTCCTCGCCTCTCTGCGTTCGTACTGCATATTCTGCGACACAATTTGCTGCAACCTGTTTTGCGTTTTCAAGCGAGAGTCGCTCCAACCGAATGCGCTCGGCTTTAATCTGGGATATTTTTTCGGCAGTGCTCGGAAGACTTTCGACTATTTCGCGCAGCCGACGAAGATTCTCTTTGACTTCAATCGGGTCTTCATAGGATTCAGACTCAAGCGCGGGTATGACCGTGCTAGCATCGGCAATCGAAAGGCGTCCATCGCGAGCTGCCTTCATAATAGCCCCTTCGCGCAGCGATGGATCATGACCTAGAGATTTAACCCACTGCGCATTTTTGCCAGCAGCTCGCGCTGCTTCACATAGGCGCTCGTAAGCAGCCTTGAACGCCATGCGCGCTCCAACCTCATCGCCACCTTCTAAGACCGGCAATGCAATCGAGAAAGCCTCTGCGGATTCTTGCGTCCAAACTACCGTATCTCGCTCATCACGGCTTCGTATGGCAATCGCCCACGCCTCGTTGGCATCCGGTCGTCCGTCAGATTCACGCGGTAGACGCATCACTACATCGGCAGGAACCGGCGGGAATTTGCTCTCGCGCATGTGTTGTGATAACGCCATGCGAACCTGATCGATAGAGTACGGCTCAAGAATGGTGAGCCAAAGGTCGATTGCATCGAATGTCGGCAACGGCTTAAGCATCGTCGAGTAGCATACGTTAAGTAACTTAACAAAATCTGGTTTATCTATAGGTTTCATGCATCATGACTCCATTTCTATCGTCATTTGATTGGGTGAAGACTCATTGCTGCCACGCGCAAGATATTCTTCAACAATTGCATCATTGCGTGCCCCAATGCTGATGCTATGGCCATTCGCGCGTCTCGATTCTTGGTCATGCAGCCAAGAAGCCTTAAAACCTGCCCAGCCTCGAACACAGCACGTGCGTATTGCGTCGTCCATCGATACGCCAGCTTTATCGGCTTCGGCTTTTATGCCAGAAAAGGCGGTTTCTGTGGGAGCAGCCTTCTTTGCCTTACGCAGTATAAGCCAATCTCGGGCAGTAGCCGAATTAACGCCGAAAGATTCGAGATGCGCTTGCGCATCGAAGCTTATATTTTTATTCTTCTTATCTTCTCTCTTCTTATCTTCTCTTATCTGGGGCGTTACTGTAACGTTACACGGTTGTTTCAGTGACTGTTTCATGCCATCTCTATACCTGCGGACCCTCTCTGTGCTTGAGTCCGAAGGTTTTTGGCGCTTGTCCCATTGAAGTATCGACCAATGCTCGTCAATGAAATTTTTCTGCATGAAAAGAGACTTCGTTTCGGAAAGCTGCGTTTCATCGATACGCATAGCGAAACATATGTCACGTTCCTGTAACGTTTCAAGAGTGTTACTGCAACGGAGGCACATCAGCATGATCAGCCGCCGCTGCATTGCCTCAGACATACTCTGCACCTTCGGGTCAGTGGAGAACTCGTGATAAAGGCGGAACCAGTCCATGATAATCCTATGCATGTACGATAGTTTTCACTGCGAGCGCTAGGATAACCCCACATAAAGTGTTCATGACTATCCCAGATATCATCTGCTACACATATGACAATCGCCGCAGCGAACACGCCGAGCGAAAATCCCAGCATTAAGAAAAACCATTGAATCATGCTACATCCTTACGGCGCGGCCTGCGCCGCATGATCGTCCGATGAAATTCCTGTAGCTTCACATAGTGACTATGCAGCATATCCTTATAGCGGGCGCTCCGAAGCTCCGAAATAAATGATTTTTTCAGCCCCGTTGCATTGACAATATCCTGCTGTCGCCAGCCTGCGGCGACGATCTCATCAATCATTTCCTTTGGTGTTTTCATCTTTAAATCTCCTATATGCCAATGCATATTAGTTCTTGTGAGAGAACTTGTCAACCAAAAAAAGTCCTTGAGAAGTTCGGGAAAACGTATATACTGCATCGTAACCGGTCAACTATGACTACAGAGCGCGTAAAGGATCTATATGAAAATCACTAAAGAATTACTGAAAGAAAAGCGCCCATGCAAAACCGGTTACGAGTGGTTTTTGCGTAAATTCCCGGAAGGCGCGGAGTATCAAGCGACTCTTGACGCTCTTTGCGAAGAT
>Ga0116228_10000312_pt1 | contig 35780 bp, 31 predicted proteins | sample S1TSphfallax_2_FD_89694 | JGI IMG/M metagenome (GOLD analysis project Ga0116228, IMG submission 89694) | Host-associated microbial communities from peat moss isolated from Minnesota, USA - S1T2_Fc - Sphagnum fallax MG | ecosystem: Host-associated > Plants > Peat moss > Unclassified | place... | reverse complement strand
TGGTATTTAGTAGCATTGCAATATGCACATTAAAATCCCTTCCCAATTGTACTATGCCCCCTAGAGTTTGAACTTCAGCAATATCTACTACCAAGTTTTGGAACAAGGATTTGTTTTCATGTTTGAAACCAATAGGGGCAACATACACCACACATACAAACAAGTCAGGGGCAACACCCCTGTTGACTCGTAACCATAGATAGGAATCATGGCTTCCTTCTTTCCATTGTGACAAATTTGAGTTGAGGTGGCTGCGAAAGTAAGCAACAACCGCCCCACTATGCTTTATTGGTTTTATTGTTTCAAATTGCACAGTGCGCGCTACCACAAGTGAGTCAAACCCTTAAATGTGTGGTAGATGTTGGCCTAGGAAGTGCTAGGTTTCGATTAGTAAGAAGAGGTCAACACCTTGAAACAGCTCTAGTATTTGCACCCCCATTTCCAGTTTATTTACACCGCCCCCATGCATGTTCCATAATACCATGCATAGGTTTTTTTAGTCCCCGCACCCCTAGATAAAAGAGGGTGAGCAAATTTGAGTGCCATTGATGAAGAGCTTGGTTAGGCACTAAAACGCGCGCTTACCACCACCTTGGCCTCTTTGAATAGCGGCCATAGCTCTGACTTGCATGCGTGTTGTGCGGGTGTGAGGTCTTCATCCAAGCCTAGCTTGGTCCCCACTAAGCCCTTGCACCTTCATAGCACAGCTTGGGAGTTTTTGTTCGTCATAAACTTGAACAGCATCGCGTCGAGGTGCGCGCCCGCCATCAGGGCGAAGGCTCGCACAATGGCAAGCCATTGCCACATGGTGGCAACAACCTTGGCGCACAACTTCATCTGGCCCTACAATAATTCTATGTTGAACCGTTGCACCAGTTCTTTCTCGGTCTTGCCCTCCTTGGCCTTGAAGCCCGTGAGGTGCAGGTTGAATTTGCGCTCCTCTCGTTTGGGCATCAGTTAAGGTCTCCACAATGCAACTAACCATTTGGCACACATTCTTGGCCATCACTATGGTCCACTTGGGCTCCTTCGTAGACACAACCTTGGTTATGATAGCCATGGCTGCCTTTTGCTCCATCAGCTAGTTGACCACAAGGTTGTCAGCGGCTGTGAGAGACACAATGTTCTAAATGGTCACCTCCATCTTGGACAGCTGCATGTAAATAGGTGAGTTGTCAGTCTTGAGGCCCATCACCAACCAACGCCTAGGCAAGGCTACTTAATAGACTGCCAAGGATGCATTATAAGGGACGTTGAGCTTGGCATTGTCGCAGTACTACTTGGCAGTGTCCTTCAACACGAAAAATGTCCGACACTACAGTGAAAGGACACAACAGTGATGTGGCATCGAACACCATCGTGGGGTTCTTCAAACCCTAAACCTTAAACTATAAAGGATTCAAAGGAAGAATAAAGGACTAGTGGTCCAGCTATAGTTTAACAAATTAGTAGTAAGAGATTTAATGAGTGAGAATGAAATTTTTTGATAAAAGCTTCATTCTTCACGGGCTCATATGTATGTATGTATTTTGTTGCTAACAACAATAGACATCAACTTTCCAATCAAGAAGAAGAGGCAGGTTGGTTTATGATCAATTGAGAAACTTTTAGGTTGTTGCCAAGATGGGAAATTCTTTTGGGGCACTGGCAGAGCTCCTTATCAAATTATTTGTTTTCTTGTCTTCTTTGCCTCTATAAACACTTTTGGTGAGAAAAGGTTTCATACTCGAAGCGAGGAGGATATGATAATATGGCTTGCAACATACATGTATTCCATCTTGTAGTTTCAACACATAACTTAAGAACATAGAAAAAGGATGATACAAGAAAAGAGTTTGGCTATGTTTATGTTTCTATTATGTGGCTATGCTTGATGAATCAGGGAAGATATGCATAGGTATTATAAGTTTTTATAGCCACTAAAAATTTAATTAATTAATTTTTAAAAAAAGGTTAGAAAGTGTACGAGGACGCGATAGAAGAGTAATAGGAGGAGCAGTGGTGAGGGACCACCAAGAAAGAAATAGGCAAGCAACAGGCCATCGCCACCTTCACTCTAAAGCGCTCCCACATAGCAACCACAAACCATAAAGTATGGTTTTGCTAGAGCACTCCCATGAGCTCCCAAGATCATCCTTCTCCTTCCTTGTGCACCTCTCAAAACCAGGATCACTAGTGTTTTACTTAAGGTGCGTGTCCCTCTAACAATGGTTCTCTACCTTTCTCTGCACCTTTCTCTTCTTCCCTATGTGTTATTGAAGTGTGTGTGTTCTCACTCTTGTGTTGGAGGCTTTTGTTTTTCTTCTGGTAGTGATGGCCATGGCCACCACCTCCATAACCTCTGTTCTCTCTATTCTCATTCTCGCTTATATCAAAGGTGACCTTTAGTATTCATTAGTTTTTCTTAGTAAAAGAGAAAACCGCACATCTTGTCCTCACTTTAATAAAAGGGTGGATTCGATTTGCAATGTTATATTTACGGGTGTAGGTCTACGTTCTTGTGACCAAGACCCAAGTTGTCACCTTTTTGTTAGAACCATGAGCATGAACTTCGAATTTTGCTAGATTTAAACCACATTTTTAAAACAAGATTAGGATCTTTACGTTAAAAAGTTGATAAATAGGTTGAATTTTTGAATTAAATATTAATTTTATTTAGTTGTTGAACTTCATACTTATATAGACCCTTATTTTAATTTGTTATAAAACTTTGTAACCCATAAAATTTCTAGCAGATTAATTCGAGGAGAATATAGTGTGTACAGGAATCAAACCCAATTTTAAACTAGGCTTGAAAGTTCTTGAATTTGAAAAACCATGCTAAGAACAAAACCAATTTTTTTTTAAATTGGAAGAACTTGGTTCAAAACCTCACCTAGAAGTCTTCCAAATAAATTTTATAATATCAAAATTGGTATTAAAACTTGTTCCATTTAAAAGAAAAACCTCCCAACACTAGTCCAAACCAATGTTGTGTGAATATCTTGTTTTGATATATCTTTGTATAATACAAATAAAAAATTCAATGAATTTACCCATCAAATAAAGGTCTGAAATTGGGTCTAGTTTCAGTTCCAAAATTGGGTTTGGTTTTAGACCCAGTTTTGAATCCTAAACCAAGACAAGTTTCAAACCCAATTCCAATTTTGGAAATAGATCCAAAATCAGACCTAATTATAGTTTGGTTTTTACTAACCAAGACTAGAATTGCCCACCATTAGTTTGGACCACGAGTGCCCACATGGTTTTCCATGACTAATTAAATAGTCTAAATTGTTGAACTACCATGCAAATGACCCACATAACCTTACATATTGCAACTTTCACTTGAAACTAATAAAAACGTGTGATTTTTTGTGAGTTCAAACCAGTGTTGGGCAATTCTTAGTTTTCACGAAAAGCATCAATTTTGGTTCTCATGACCATTGTAAAGAACCTATCAAGTTCTCAAAAACAAATTTGAAGTTTTGAAAACTATTTAGAAACCTTATTTCCATTAGTAGTTCTAAAACTTTGAACAATTTTTTAACTCAAAAGATAAAATCCAACCCATTTTTCAATCAAGTTGATTTTCATAAATTTTTGAACAAGCAATTTTTAAGATGGTTTTCACAACTTAGTTATCAAAAGAAATTATACTAATTTAGAAAAAAAACTAAATGAAAATGAAAATTACTTGCAAAAGCATGATGAAAATGCACAAATTCAAGTTTTTTTATTTCAAACTTCAGCTAGTCAAATTCATATTCAAATTCTTTTAACTCCTTTTTCAAATGTTCATCCATCTCAATAAACTTTACTAGATTATAAAGAGATTTGCAGCCAATTCTTTGGTCATTAAACATGTTAACAAATATTTAAATTTTCAAGTTTTTTTAAAGTATAAACAACATTTCCTAAGGCTTGTGAATATGTTAGTTAATTATTTTTATAAAAAAAAACCTTTTAGTTTCTATTTGTGATCCAACAATTATTCCTAGTATTTGTTGAACAAAAAAAAAAAATTGGAAAAAATGAAAATTTTCATGTTTTTGCCACAATTGCAAAGGACACTTAATCTCTTTAATGTCCACTTGAAATCACCTAAAAATCAATAACTCTATTTCAACTAATTCTTTGATTAGTTCATTTACACTTGTATTCATTTCAAAAAATCCAAACTAATTTTCATCAACTTTTTGGTTTATAAATCCAATTTCACAATTTGCCATAAGATGTAAATGATGATAACATTTCAAAAACATATCATATTCTTCAACAATTGACATGCCTTATTCATGGCAAAGAAAATGAAAACACCAAATGAAAAGTCTTAAATTGTGGGTTTAACATCAATGAAAGCATGTTGTGAGTTTTCTTTTTTTCATAACTTTTAAAAAATGAAAGAACAAAATCAATCACATCCCACACTTCCTTCTTAATGTTGGCAAGCAACGACAATTCAATCACAACACTAGATCATCATCCATCCATTACAATTCCAACTTCCTTCACCTTATAATTCATTGTGATGACAAAGTTTAGGGCATCACTTAGCAATTAATGGCCTTTGAACTTGTTTAAAACACATTGAACAATAACAACTAAAGATAAGAAATCAACAATTGTTTGAAAACATGCCAAATGAAAGAGGGTGGAACTTTGCTAAAAATATGAACAACAATTTGCAAGTTATAACATAACACAATGGTGTTTCAAAATAATAAGGCCTCCTAGAACAAGCTTATTTTGCTTACAAATCATTCAACAAAATGTTAATTTTTTTAATAAAAAATACTACAAATTAATTTACAACTAGAATATTATTTATTTATTTTTTGAAAATTACCTTTTTTATATGAATATTAAAATTTGTTGGATAGACTCCAAAATCAATATAGGCCTTGTTCCACTCCTATTTACATTTGTTAGATGTTTTGGACAAAATATAAACTTTTGCAAATTAGACTAAGTCAACTTAATGAAAACATATATTAAATTTTTGCAAAAAAATTCTTCTACAATCCCATATTGGCATGATTTGGTAAATGCATGACCAAAGCAAATGCCTTTGAAACTTTCTTCCAAATCAAGAAGTTCACAATCTAAGATAGATTTTATTGTTAACATCATTACATTCAAATTTGCACCTTTATCCTTCACATACGCAATAATTATTTTTCTTAAGCCTTATTCATCCAACAATTCAATTAATTTTTTTGTGGAGGCTTATCCTGTGGTTGCACTTGCTTTAAACAACCCTATTGTGATATGTTTTGGTTGCCCATCCATAACCAAAGAGCTAATGACCAAGGCAAGACCATCATGTGTTCCCTTTGACCATAAATCAAAATTGGTTGTTGCAAAATAACATTCTTTCAATTTTGGCAATACATGCTTTTATTTTGTCTCTTCCACCAAATTAAATAAAACCTTTTGACATGAAAACAATTTTTTGGAGTTGTAATTCACAATTTCTTGTAATTCACTTATGTCCGAAAGTTGTGTTCAAATTGTTCAAATTTGAAAAGTCATTTGGTAAATGTAAATAGGTCATAATGTGTATGACATATGAACAAAATTGTGGCTTATGATACAAAAAACTAAAACTTAAAATAGTTACCATAATTTAATTATGATCATTTTTCAAGATGAAATGCAAAATCTAATAAAATTTGTACATTTTTAGAAAATTCATATTCATTCCAAAAAAGTTAACAAAAGTAGCATAATTTATTGAGGCAATTGGAAATATTTTTAGGAACACGTTGCAAAAAAACTCCTTCAAAAAATCTTTTCTATGAAAAAGTCAAAATGTTCAAAAAAGGCCCATTTGTGGTTGAGTCCTTTGTCATCATTGGCTCATTTGATTATGATTGCACCCCTATAATCCTTTTTTTTTGGTTCTTGGATTAAAAAGATAAGATTAATTTGACAAAACATATAATGCATGATTTGAAGTTTTCTTCCATCAACAATGTTATTTTCATTTTACAACATATAAGGAGCGACATAATGCGTTTCTATCATGGGATCTCCATATTTCTCTTTGCACACGTGCAACTGTTGCAAATTTAATTTTATTATTTTGTCATCAATAGTGTTGGATTATGTCCATAACTTCCTTCTTTTCCCACAGTTTCTATTAAAGATTCTTCTTCCATAAAGACTTGATTGGGGAAAATATCACAAGATTCATTTTTTAATATTGTTTCATTTTCATTAGCTTTAGAGTTTTCCATTTTTCAACAATAATTTTCACAATAGAAGTAATTAAAATGCAGAAAGAATATTTTGTCAAAAGGTATTTGGAATGTGATTTAGTGTTTTTTGTTAAATAGTTGTTGCTAATTTATGAATTTCTTTTCAAAATCTAAACATTTACAAGAGAGCTCACTTCTAATTATCATGGCAAAAAGTAAAACAACCAAAAAAATCCAACTTTTTCTAGCAAAAAAGAAATCCTTGCAAAAACTAGTAAATAAGTAAAAAACAAATTTAAAACAAAAAAACAAAAAACTAACAAAAACATATGAATTATGAAAGAAAAAATGAAACAAGAACAAGAAAAAAGTCAAAAAACATAGAAAAACATTTAAAAAAACAACCAACAAGCAAATAAAGGAAAAAAAAAAGGGTGAAAACAATGGAAATTTTTGAGAAACAAATTTACAAGTTGAATTGAACTTTGAGTTTTATAACTTTAGCTCCAACATTTGCAAAAGAGATCTTGGGGAAGGGATAAATACTAATGTGGACAAGGAAAGTAAACAAATGCATAACAACAAAGCATTGAAGGGATTAATGAAGCAACGAGGGTAAACTAAAGGGGTATTTGAAGTGGCACAAGGGGTAGTGAAAACAATGGTGGAGTGAAACAAAGGTAGAGAGGAGCAAATAGCAAGGAAATAATGACACAGTGAAACAATGGTGCAACAAAGCAAGGGCAGATAAGAACAAACAATAGTGAAATAAAGGCACATTGAAACAAATAGTAGCGAAACTAGGCAGCAATGAAGAAGGGAATAATGAAATGATAGGGCAATGAAACACAAAACAAGGAGTAATGGAGCAAGGAGCAACAAAAAAAAAAGAGAAGTAAAGCATGGAGTAACAAAATGAAAAGTAACCAAACACAAAATAGCAAAGAAAGGAGATGGAGTGAAAGAGCAAGGAGTCAACAAAGGGAAGCAAGGAAGTAGTGAGATGAAACAGAAAGGCAATGAAGCAAAGAAACACCAAAAAATAAAAATAAAAATGGAATTGGGCCAAGCAAAATCTTGGCCCCATTTATATTTTGCTTCAGGTTGCTATTGAGCAATGACACCGTCTAAAACTAAAGCCTAAACCTAACACTTAATTAAAAATTGACATTTTTTTTCCATATCTTTCCAAGTTTTCATTGAAACAGTTCTCACCATAATGAGAACTAGCAACCAGGTTTTCATAGCAAATATCATTACTCATAAGTTTTCATTTTGAAAACCAACCTGAAACCTGTTGAGGTTTCACAAAAGAAAAAAAAAAGAAAAAAAGTTGAGAATCACCCAACATTGGTTCAAATTTCAAGTGACAATCTAATTCTTCCAAAACTTTTAGTGAAGAACTTTTAGTCTTGTAGGGTTTTGCTCTTTTCTTAACAGAAATTAGTGGAGCATAGATAGGATGGGCTTCCTAGAGAGGATAACACCACTGTTGGCTAGTAATTTCTTTTTTTCATAAATGGTTGGGTAGGTTAATGTTTTTAATTTTCTGACCACATATGCATGCTAACAAGATCAATTTAAAATAAAGAAATTAGACTCACCAATTATCAATTTCAAACTAATACCCCCCCATGATCAATTTACTTGATTTTTTGGGTAATAATTGTTGGTTACTACCTAGGTGGGTAGGTTATAGTGTTATATATATATATGATTTATGTTCTTTTATTTTCTGTAATAAACATGTTTAGCGTTTGATAACCTGCCTCAATGAAATTCCAATAATCATCTGGGTAAGGGTATTAAAAATTGAAAATTCAATACCTAGCCCATAAAGGTCTTGCCAGTTCTTGGAATGCTATGTACCAGACAGGTAGGTTATCTATCAGTTTTCAAAATTAAACCAACAACCAGCAGATGGGGCTATTGATCCATGATCCAATAGATAACTGGGCGTTTTTTCTCAATAACCGACCAACACTGGATAGGAATGGGCTGGATCTTACTCGACCCCTGTGCTCTAGACTTTTGTTAGGGAGCCCTGAGATTCAATTGTTGTTGGAAGCTGATGCTGTGAGAAATATTTACCTGTGAGTAGGTAGCTTGCATGTGGAAGGAGCATGTGGTGTGGAAGAAGCAGAGCTGGTGGCAGCAAGGGGGGAAGATATGGTCTTCCAGTTTTGCCTAAAAAATCAAGTATCAAATGATTAGTCTTTGCATGAGTCTCAAATCAGTGGCTGCTGTTGAAAGCTTGATAAAGAACAAGAAGAAGAAGCTTGCTTCCAGGATTGGAATGCCTAATGTGCACTGAAGGTACAGTCCATCGGGTCCATTTATAGACCAGCTCCCAACAAGTTCAATTAGACACCAGTGGGGCATATATATGACTTTTCGCAAGCTTTGATTGGAGCCAGGGATTGTCATACCTGCAATCTGGGACCCTTGGGCTTTGCATGGAGTAGTTATATATCAGATCTGCTGGACTTGTTTTGGCATGTACATGATTGACATCGAAAATGCCTCTTCACTTGTGTGGTGTGCGTTACCAATAATGTAGCAGGGGGCAAACAACGTCAAAATGAGGTAGTCGCACATGACAGCCCATCTGCTGGCAAAATCAGCCCTCACTTGTGGGTGGCAATGAAAACCAGAAGGAAAACAATGTAACGTGGGAATAGTGCTCACACATGACAGCCATCTGCTGGCGGATCAGTGCCCTGTCCACTGGTAGATGAGGCACCAGCTGACAAAGGGTTTGCATGATCATGCACTTGCCTCGTATCTCAGAGCCCTCTGTATCTCAGAGCCCTCCGAGTCATTTTGTCATTATGTGCCCAAAACAAAACGGTGTAGTGGAAAACAGTTTACAGTGGGAATCATCCTCAAAGCGAGGAGTTCCTAAAGTAAGCACACACCCAAGATGGGCCAAGCATAACTCTGGAACTCCTCCAACTCCAAGGCCGTTATCAAGCACAAAAATCAACAAATATTTTATAAAAGAATTCTCCCCATAATAGAGTTATCCGTAAAGTCAGGCGATCAGGGGGCAAGAATGTCAGGGCATAATAGGACATCAAACACGTAACTGGGAACTAAAATTTTACGAAAGGAAATAACTGGGTCCCAAACAAGTTTTCCTCCAATTTTGGTGGTGAACTGAGTTTCATCCCGTCTTTCCTTTTTCCTGAGCGCCTCCAGTACTGCTACATATATTTTCACTGCTCCTACCTGTACAACTGCTATATTTACTCTCGAACCTTGTGCATTAAATGCTGAATTTCAGCATTTGATACCCAGATTAAATAAAATTTACTTACTTTGCGGGTACCACCGAAAGAGTAGATGGGGTGAAACAGAGGGTGACTTTACAGATAACTCTAATACCCGAGCGGTATAAGTTCAAAGACAGCATGGGGCATTTCAAATGTCCCAATGTGGGATTAAAGTTCTCTAAACATACCTCCAAATACACTAAGAAAAATTTCAGAGGTTTTTACAAGCACAGAATGGTTGTCCACTATGGACAAGGAACAAGCAGGAGTGCCCTCCAACAGGTTTACCATCTAACTCTGCCTGATCACCAACTAACTGGCTACGTGGACCGAGCAGCAGATGGCTATCATGTGCACGGCCCTAGAGTGCACATCCCTCTCTGCCTGCATCTGGAAAAGTCTGCACTTGAATAGGCCCACCTGTCAGCTTTGGATGTATGTATTATACACCTAACTATTCATTGACAACACATGATCACTCATCCACATAACAAATTATGCGTAGAATACGACCCCAAGGTGGGGTCATTTTAGAAAGAAGGGGCTAAGGACAAGGGGGTAGCCAAATAGGTGTAAGAAGCCTCATGTAGGCATAAGGTAACTCTTGATCTTGCTCCCTCATGATCTGCTTATGTTTAGGCTCATCCAAACTTTTGTGTATAGGAGAAGGGTCTATTAGCAAACCCTTTCAAATTTGAGATCCTTTAAAGGTCACTAGGTTGAGGAGGGATTGGAAATCCTATAGGATCTATTGATAGAGTTATCATGACAATGATAATGCAGAGAGACCATATTATAGTGACAAGGATAGTGAAGATGGACAAGTTATTGAATAACCTTCACCCAATGATAGTTACTCTAATAGGTTAGAGAGTATGTTGTAAGTTATGTAAATTATGATGATGTCACATTATGCCATCAGTGTACAGGATTTTTTCAACCTAGTGAAAGACCAAAATATTAAAAAAATGAATTGGGCAGTGCTTTACGATGGGGTAAGTCCCAAAGGTGGGGGACATTCCTGAAATATGGTGCCAGACTCAACAACCCTTGTCCTTCCTAGGCCCTTATCTCAAGAATGCCTCCCCCACCCCCTGGGACTTACATTACACACAAAAATGGAGCCCTACAGTTTTCAGACCATAATGGAGGCAGGGGCACCTCTGGTCTCCCCAGGCAGTGTCAAGGGTTGCTGTCACCAGGATGAAGGTTAAAAGGGGAGTTTTTTGACACAACACCTTGTGTGTCTCCTAGAGCCTCTATCTAAACTCCCTGCAGGAATGAAAAGCTGGGTTCCTTCTGCAATGTAGTAGGAGGAGCCTTAGCTTTTGCCTCCCTCTATGAGAAAGCCGGATTTCCATATGCACTCTCTGAAGGGAAAAAAATTGCCTTATTTCACACTGAAACAAGGAAACAGCGAAGTCAACAACAACCAGGCAGTTACAGAAGTTCAGAAATTGTCTGCAAATGGGTGTCCAATTAAGAAGCTTGGTGTTGTTACAACCATGTCTGACAGAGGCAATACTGCATCAGGCCAGAAAAAGTCTGGAAATGGGGTGACCAATTAGGAACCTTGGTGTAAACCCTAAACCCAGTGTAGATCATCAACCCAGTGACCTGCATGAATGGGCATCAACTTAACTACACGTCACATAGTTAAAAAGTCTAAGGCTCTGAATCACATGATCAGCTAGCTATGGGGTCAAGGAGTTCTAAACCATAGATTGTATCTAGAGAAGGGATCATGGGGTGCAAATTTGTTTGTCCAGGTTGAATTTTTGCAGTGGAAGACTAAAGCATGAATTTGAGGCCCAAGAGTTCGGTCTTTGGCTTGGTGGGTGAATGAATCATCCTTGGGTCTTCTTGACTCTTTTTGTCTCCAGTCCTCTTGCATATGTTCCACATGGATACACTCCCCAATGGAGCTAATCTGGCTAGTAACCAATGATGTTCATCTCATAGGACAAGACGGTTCCAAGCAAGCAAGAAAGCAAGTTGTAAGCCTCACCTCACCTTCCCTGCAACGTGAGCACAAACTGATTTGGAGACTTGATGAGCGAGTCTCTGGCATTATGTCTCTGTGATGCAAGCTCCACACGACTTCTACAGTTGTGGCCCTCATGATAAGCTTGAGCTCGAGCTTGAGCTTCTTCCCCCAACTTCTCGAATGTCCCCAGCTATAGCTTGAAATGCAGATGAAAGAATCTTGTGAGAGGGGACGAACAGGGGAGAAACAAACAAACAAAGAGAGGAAGAAGAAGAAGATTTAGCTAGCGCTTACAGTTTTTGGGGATGAATCTTCGCTGTAGAGAGTTCAAGGAGTTGATCATAATACTTGAAGTTGCGTCACCACGGCAGCCTCTAAGCACACGGTTGTTGTTGGACCAGCAGCAGTGGAGGAAGAGTCCAACACGGGGATCGAGGAGAGCTGGCCGCAGGGTATGGCGGTGACGACGACGACTGTTACAAAGCCTCCTACAGCTGCTTATGAGAAACAACCAGCTCAGGGCACAGCAGCTGCAACGATGAACATGGCTGGCGGTAGACGACCCTCGAGGTCCAATTTCTTGATGAAGAGGACCAATGAGTGGTACCTAGACTTTTGACAAAACCCATTCAAGATGCATTCCTGAGCTTCTTACTTTGACAGCTCTACTGATCTTTCAAGATTCCGGTTACAGTACATATACATTCATGTACTATCCTAGAAATCACAATTTAGTCTTTGTGTTCATGCAACGTCAATGTAGAAGAAGAAGAAGACTCTGACCACGCAAGCTTGTTGCCTTGGCGATTTTGCAGGGCACTTACTACAGATGTCCCCAGTGATATTGTTGTTGAAGCTGCTGGCCTCAGTTTTGCACTTCACAAGGTAGATACAAGTGCAAGAACCTCTCTGGATATATATACTCAGGGAATGTAGTAGGATTGTAGTGCAGTTCATGGGGATCAGTACTACAGATTGTTTTGATCTTCTGCATGTTGTCATTAACTTTCTGCCAAGCACCGAAGTTGTGATTCCTGTGCAATTCATGTATTCTGCTGCAGCCATATGAAGATTTCACCCTGGAAGTCCGTTTTTGTTTCTCTTGAAAGCAAGGAATGGATCTGAACTGCAACAAGAAGCTTCCGATGATCTCGCTTGAACCATGATCTGCTAATCAAGGTTGTGTTGTTCTCTATGAACGTCATGTGTCCGTGCTGCAGTTTCCACTGGTGGCACGTTGCGGCCGCATAAGGAAGCTGATATCCACAAGTGGAGAATTAGACAACCGTCTACTGCAGCTTCCAGATGTGCCAGGCGGTGCAGAGGCGTTCGAATTGGCAGCCAAGTTCTGCTACGGTATCAACTTCGACATCACCATCTACAATGTGGCGTTGCTGCGTTGTGCTGCGGAGTACCTGGAGATGACAGAAGCCTACGGAGACAATAATCTGATAGCGCGCACAGAGAAATTCTTGTCGGAAATGGTGCTGCTCAACCTGGCGGATTCCATTGCTGTGCTCCATAACTGCGAGAACCTTCTCCCTTTTGCTGAAGAGGTCAAGATCGTTAGCAGATGCATCGAGGCAGCAGCAACCAAAGCATGCCGGTATGTACGTCCAGTTCTACTCTTGCCCCAGGCTCACATTGCAGACTGTTGACCCAAGTTACAGATGCATAGTAGAAGAAGAAGAAGAAGAAGATCTAGATAGACTTGTACCGAGTCTCAGAACTTCTCCTGCACGGCATGCATATGCTTACAAAACCCAAGACCCAATCTCGTGAAGCTTCTTGTTACGAGACTCGGACATGCACTTGCCTGCAGGGAACAAGGAGCTCATATCGGCTTGATCCGCGCATCAGACTATGGCGGAACTTCAGGCCGCTCCGACTTCAAGTTCAACTTCAACAGCAACACTCCGAGAACTCCTTCGGTAGACTGGTGGGCTGAGAATCTCGCAGTCCTTCGCATCGATTTCTATCAAAGAGTGCTTGCTGCCATGAGATCCAAAGGCTTGCGTCCTGAGAGCATTGGTGGCGCCATCATGCTCTACGCCCACCGTTCTCTCAAGGGTCTTCACAAGATCAAGCAGACCGCGCCGCGCAACTCTGATGCAATCAAATGGTCGCCGAAGTCCAAGGTCCTTGAAGCTTTCGTTTTCTTCTTGTTCTTCTTCCCCGTTTGAATTGCTCTTCAGGAGAACTTCCTGCAGCTGAATGCCGCCTGAAAAGCTCTGTGCACTGGTTTTGCTGCCAGAGCTCTAAAGACTATGCTCCTGGGGACTCGGGGTCGCTTGTAGGTCAATGATACTACTACGGCGATGGAGCACGAGCTGCGGATGATTGTGGAAACGATAGTGAATCTCCTGCCACCGGAGAAGAACGCCACTCTTTGTAGCTTCCTCGTCGGGTTGCTGAGAACAACTATCATTCTAGACACAACTCTGGAATGTCGCCTGGAGCTGGAGCGACGAGTGGGAATGCAACTGGAGCAAGCAACCCTTGACGATTTGCTCATCCCTTCTTTCTCCAACACTGGAGATCACACGCTGTTTGATGTCGACATTGTACATCGTATCATCGAGAATTACTTGCAACAAGAGGAGAAAGAAGATCATGAGCTCCAGGTAATAATTTCTTCATGGAGCTCGCGCACTTTACAAATCGCAAAGGTCTGAGTTTTGCAGCTGCTGGATGCCCATGACTCTGATGAGTCTCGATCATCATCAGATCTTTCCTCTCCTCTGATCCTCTCCGGAGATGTCCATAATATTGTGAGCTCCAGCAGCAGGTTATGATTCCCTCTAGATCTTGGTGCAATGTTATTCACAGGATGTCCAAACCATGTACGAGTCATCTGATGACAGGGACGGCGGCGGCGGGGGAGCAGCGGCTCCACTACTACCGCTGCAAACTGCAAGTTCTATCAAAGTTGCCAAGCTTGTGGATACGTATCTTGCCGAGATTGCGCCGGACGCCAATCTCAAGCTTTCCAAGTTCCTCGCACTTGCGGAGCTGTTGCCGGACTACGCAAGGACTGTTGACGATGGATTGTACAGAGCTATTGATATCTACCTCAAGGTAGACAACTTCTTCTCTCCTCTGCCTGCCTGCCTGCCTGCCTGCCTGCATGATGCATCTGATCACCACCCACAACGTACGTTTTCTTCAAATCTTTTTCGATCAAGATCGAGTTTGTATGATCTAGATCATCAAGCTTGCTACAGTTTTGCACAGTTTCTTCATGATGCCTGCTGAACAGCAATTGATCTTCTCCTTTTTTTGTGTCAGCTCAGGCACATCCTGTATTGACAGAGGCGGAAAGGAAGAAGCTTTGCAAGCTAATGGACTGCCAGAAGCTATCACAAGAGGCGTGCACGCATGCGGCACAGAACGAAAGACTTCCGATTCACGTAGTTGTGCAGATTCTCTACTTCGAACAACTACGGCTACGCAGCGCATTCAAAGCAGCAACAGCCGGTCCTGGAGCTGCTGCTGCTGCTACTTTCCAGGACTTTCAGACAGGAGGCAGCCTGAGCATGATGAGCTCCGATTTAGATAATCATCATCAACATCATCATCATCATCGCTCAGCGACAAGATCAGCAGCAGCAGTACAATGCCAAAATTTTCACAGCTCTCAGAGAATACCACATTTCGGAGCTCTCAGCGGTGCAACAGCGCCTGGAGCTAAGGATAACTATGCATCAGTGCGGAGAGAGAATCAAGAGCTCAAACTTGAGATTGCTCGGATGCGGATGCGAATCACCGATTTGGAGAAAGATCATGTGTACATGAAGCAGGACATGGAGAAAGGCAACAGGAATAAATTCCTTTCTTCTGTTTCCCGAAGGTTCAGTAAACTGAATCCCTTCGTGAATCGAGGCGGTAGAGATCCCAGGAGTTCTATGATGAGCATACACAATGCTACTACAGGGTTACAAACCCCAGAGATGCGCCGCGACGCCGCCGCTGCGGCTGCTGCTGATCTCCGGAGGCGACGCCACTCCATCTCTTAGTAGGTACTAAGCTCCTCGGCGCAACTGTTGTTGTAAACGACCCTTGTGTTGTACAAAACTGTCGCAATTTTACTGAGGGATCAGTCGATGATGCAGTCAGTATCAGGACTTGTTTCCCATTGCACACATCTCTGCAAGTTTCCAGTCTCTGTCTGTGTCTTTCTCTTCTTGTCTTCACCATTTGTCCAGCCATGATCAATTCAATTAGGACTGGACAATTCTTGAACAAATCTCTCTCTCTCTCTCTCTCTCTCTCACACACACACACACACACACACACATGGCCTCACTCCCATCATCAGAAATTTCTCTGTTTCCTGGTCGACTTTGTTCAAATGCATTCCCTCATGTCCTTCCCTTGTTAATTCTGGATTTTTGAAAAAGTTCAGAAAATTTAACAATTGATCATTTGAAAGGAAGGTGAAAAAATTGGAGAAAAACTTTGATTTTTGAAAAGTTCAGAATTAACAATTGATAATTTGGACTTAGTTGGAAAAATTAGAGAAAAACTTTGATTTGAGAGTCTCCACAAATGCTGCAGCAATAAATATATTAATTATTTCTATTTTGTGTCACTAGCTGGTCAGAGTCCCACTAAATGATGCAACAATAAATCTATTAATTATGTTTATTTTGTCTCAATAGATGGTCGGAAAAATGAATGTTAAAAGAATGTTTTGCTCCAAGATTATAAAATTTTAATCCCAACCAACAAGTTAGAAAAAGTTCAGAATTAATAGATTAGTCCAAAATTAATTAAATAGAAGACATGATTAGTAACTTAACAGGTGAGGTCATCTTCATCTTCAAATTCTTTGCACCGAATTGAGCAACTTTGTGTGCAGGATTTTGAAATCAGAGGTCCAGTTTCCAAGTTCTAAACAGACACTTGAGTACACATAAGAAACAGATGATCTACAAATATTCTCTGAGAACTTTTGACACTTTTGTCAAAGATCAGACACAAAATCACAGTATCAATCAAATTGCTGATGGCAGAGGACTAAACTGCAGATGGGTCTTTCTTTACCTTGCAAACACCAAATTGAGTATAAGGAATTTAAGCTTGGTTGTCTTCATGGAGCCCACAAATTTGCCTTATGACAACACACAATTGTATATTGCTTACTTAAGGGACTTGCAATTTGCGTCCTGTATATGGGCCAAGCTCATCAGAACTCATCTCACCCAAATTGACCTTTTTCTTTTCTCCTCACCACACAATAAATGTAGCATACAGGATTGAGATTTAGAGACTGGTTTCATCTTGTCTACATTAAGTTCAATTTTTCTCCATACGATATCCGCTCATCATGATTGCTCAATCTCAGTTGCACAGCATTCATTAGCTCAGAAAAATTCCCAAAATTCCAAATATGCATCCAAATATTCAAATATATTCTGTTTCACATGGCAAAACCCTAAATTGCATGGGAGTTGTGTAAAGATGTGCAATGTGCTCAATTTCTTGATGTACAACAGCACCTTTTTCAATCTTTAAAGAGGTCAAGCTCAGACAAAGTCAGGAGAGAGAGTCTTACAATGAATTTTATATCCTTTTGTGAATATTCACAGAGGCAATCCCATGCCGAGGCTTCACAACTTTCTCATCAAATTCTTCTTTATTAATTACCATCATTGATTCCTAGAGAGTGTGCATTCCACAAACACTCTTTTTTCCATTGCACTAGGAAAATCTTGAGGAAGTGCTGTTTTTTACACAGGTCATCTTACTTACTTTTCTTGTGACAAGTTAGAATTATTTGTGCCTTTCATTGTGATAGACAACCTTAAAATAATAACTTTTCAAAGGTCTAGATGACTAAGAAAATAACTTTCACAAGAAATAATTAAAATTAAATGACAATATTGAACATTCTGGGCAAATGGAACTGGTCTCACATTTTCCCAGTAGGATAAACTCATGTACCTTAGAGACTATGTAGTAGTGTAGGGCCATAGCTTAGGTGACATTTGGTCACATGTTTGTGTAATTTGGATGAGTATAGCTAGCCCAAGCCTTTGTAAGTCGGTGCAATTTTGCCACTTTTGAATGAATGTATCTTGTTTGAGGAATAGGTATACAGTATACATATTCTAGATGATTCGGGTTTTTCTTTTTCCTTGTTTTGTTCCTCTTTTTGAATTTTTGGTTACTGAGCACCTAATTCCAAAATAGTAGGAAGGAATGTGGGAAGATTGTAGAATGAAAAATAATTTGAAGTAGAATGTTCACTACATCTCAAAAATTTTGGAAACAAAAGAAAGGGAAGAGGGTGGAAGGGAGAGGGGGAGGGAGTTGGGGTGCTTGGAGTTTGGAGTATGAATGCTAGATTATTATTTCCTAGTTGTTTGGAGTGCAGAGCCCAAGTTAATCAAAACATGAATATGTACCCTAGAAATGGTGTATTATAATCAAAATTGTTCTTGAGACAACTACACATGTGTATTACAATCTCTTCAACATGCATTGCCAACTTTTACTTTCAATTGAACTTCACAAGGGTTGGAAGATGTGTGAGTAAAAACATCATATAGAAAAACACTACAAGAAAGTCATTCTAAAAACTTGGTTTTCAGCATGCAAATACAACACTTGAAACAAACAAGCAAATTTTGGTACATAAGAAATACATGACAGCCATTGAATGATCTTGCCTTATCATCAATCCACAAATACTTGGCCAATGCTGGGTGCCTCCTCATGTCAACATAATGCATTATGCTAGAACTTGCAAGTTACATCTTTGTTCCAAAAAATTTCAACCCATTGTTGCCTCACTAAGCGTCCCTTGAGAGAAATCACATGTCAAGATTGCCAATTGTGGAGAAGCTTAGGGTTACTTAACACATCAAGGCCTTGACTTAATTTGTGAAATCTTAAATTACTTTCACTTCATGGTGTATGAAATTTTTTTGCATTTGCAAATTGCACAAATTATTGGCCAATTGTTAGGTGCATCGAATCTTGATGCAATGGAACTGGTAGTTGCTGGTTACATCTTTGCTTCCAAATTTTTCAAACCCAATTGTTGGCTTTCTAAGCATCTGTTGAGACAAATCACACATCAAGTCTGCCAAATTTTGGTCTTCAATAAATTTGAAAGGAAGCTTGTGATTACTCGCTAAATTGGTTCTTGAATAAATTTGTAGGGAAGCTCGTGATTACTTGCCAAATTGTGGTTTTGACTAATTTGTGGAACCTTGAATTACTTTGCCTTCATGGTGGATTCTGTTTTTGCATTTGCATCTACAGCAGCTGCCCTAGCTGTATCTACTATCTTCTTTATATCTTTTGTGGCATCTGCCACTACAGTTGCATTCCTTGCATCATGAGAAGCCTTGAAGTCCTGGGTGGATGAAACTTTTTGGCCATCAAGGAGCTCTTCATTTCCCTTGGTTGGATCAAGAGGCTCCTTTTTGGAATAGAATTGGTTACATCCACACAGGTCATCATCTTCATTGTCAGACTCTTCAACCATAACTTCAACTTTTGCAGGCTCGTCATCTTCTACATATGTGTACTTGCGCGGATTGTTTTTAATCAAAAATGCTGCTAGATACTCTGCTGGATTGTTTGGCCTGTGATTTCAAAAAATAATCACATAAATAATAAGACTCTATGACAAATATTTGCTTCTATTGCAACTAGTTTAAATGCTGTCCCTTCTCTCTGAATTGATGACTAAAAATTGGGTTGATAGCATATTGGAGTGAACATTTTTGCTTGTTTATTTTATTGGTAAACAGATGTGCTGGAGAAACATGTAAGGCATTTCCTGAGGAGTGGAGTAGATCCTTTTGCTCAAAGAAGTACCTCATAGCTGCCAATTGTCCTAGTCCTTGTAACAACAATGGGATGACACTCTTCTCCTACACCCCAATAACACCATCTGAAGAGTGAATTTTTTTTTTCCAAAATCACACTTCAAGTTTGCTGCTGACATTTGCACATGCAACAAATTCATATTAAACTGCATATTTGTTGAGAATATGATTTGTGGCTTGAAATTTGCAAATGGGTCTTGTAAGACATCTTACTAAGAAGCACCGTATAGGCTCAGCTTTCACCTCAATCTTCTGGTGCAATTCCATAGCCAGCCTGATTGCTTCCTCCCCCTGGAGAAACACAACTTGGTTTCAAATATCACAATTATGAGAACTGCTCAATCTCTTCTTTCCTGAAGAAGTAAGGCTTTGTGGTGTTAGCTTAGTTCACATGGTTGTAAATCATGTTTGCAGATGTCATGGGAGAGCTTACTTCAATCGGATCATCAAACCATTGCTCATTGAAAGTGGGTTCTGGATCAGGTGGTAATAACACTGGTTCTTTTGGAGTGGCAATTGCTGGAAGAGGTGGAGGAGGTGGAGGCTCTGCAACACAAAAATCTCTAACTTTCAAGTGTGGACCACATCAGGCAACCATGGAAGCCAGCAGTCTCTATTTTCCCTGGCTACTTAATGACATCTTGAACCCTGGAAGAACAGAATCTTTTATATCTTGGAATTGGGTTTGAGGAACAGCAACAAATTCTTACATAAAAAACTTTTTCCACTGACCTTCTCTCTCATTATTACCTTTTGGAGGTTCAGGTGGTTTGATGTACTCTTTCTTGGGTGCCATTTGTGGTGAGTTCAGGAGGTGTAGAAGGGGATGTTCACAAAGATACTTGTCTGAGAATTGATAACAATCCACTCATACATGTTGTATTGCTGATAGAAACTGTGCAGGGTTCCTGCAGTCAAAAGAAATATATTTATATGTCATACACGAGTCTCACACAACATGCAGTTTGCTGCTGTTGAGGACTAATCAGCCAACTGATAATTTAAGCGACTCAAGTTACAGAGTCCTCTGTACTTGATCATCATAGTCACAAACATAATCTCTGTTCACTTGAGTGCATCTAAGCAAAAAAAACACTATGGATACAGATAACACATTCTAAAGAAAGATAACACATCTCATTCTGAGAAAATCCAGCTTGAAATTTGAGTACAATAGAATATTGTTTCCGTTGTTCCACTATTGTTTCATCATTTAGGGCATGGGGCACATTTGTTTCCCCTGCGTGAGCATGGGGAAAGGAGGAATAACTGCCATCTCCTTCCAGACATTTGGTAGACCTAAATATTTGTGTAACTGTGCTCTGATCAAATTGAGACCTATCTCCAATACTGAAGGCTCTCCCTCTCTCATTGTTGGATCTTCCAGGAGAAAGCATGCAACCAAACACGCAAACAAACAAACCAAAAATGTTTGATCAAGATAGGGGAATCGAGCGTATCAGCATTTGCGCTCTTGCATGAGCTATTTGCCATCTCTGAAAGCATAGTTGTGAAAAGCAACAGTGTCATGCACATAGGACAACAAGGAAATCATCTTGCTCTGAAGAAATTACCTATTCCCAAAGCAAAACAAAAGCCCATCCCAACATGATGGAAGGCAGAAATGCATCAACTGCAGACTGAACGTAACAACAGTGAAACCCCTTAGACTCACAGATATTCTGTTCAAAGTTGAATGCTCAAAAAGGAAATTGCAGAAAGTATGAGCAAAACAATTCCTCAAATGGTGACAAGAATGTTTTCTGAGTTAGAATAAAACGCACAGTGCAGACTCAACTTCAGGAACTCAAATGTTTTCTGAGTTAGAATAAAACGCACAGTGCAGACTCAACTTCAGGAACTCAAAGGAATGGAAACGCATTGTTTCTAGCTTGCCAAACTTGACAATATCTGACATTAATCTTTCTTTAAATAAAGGAGAATACAAGTAGCAGCAGTCAGACATGCAGCTGAGCTTTGTATTTGTGTCCAATCTTGGGATCACGGGACACAATTTTGAATTTCACACGCTCTTTTGACTCCTGTTGCTGCGCATCAACAAGAAGAGCAACCAAGATGTGAGACCACAAACAATCATTGCAAAATTCACCCCTTTCCTTCCAACTGACCTACCACATACATTACACGGCACAATCTTGAATACTTAGTAGAGCACACAATAACAGCACCAGTATAGACACTTTGGGTTCAGAATCTGCTTCAAGATGAGATCTAGGTACATCAGGACATTGTTGAGAGAGCTTGGGTCCTGACAGGAATAGAACATGGATGCTTAAGGATGAGAACTGGAGGGTGGAGGGGGGATGAAGCACCTGATTCCACGTTGGAGTATGAAGTTTGCAAAAGGAAATGACTACTGCCCCACTCCTGCTATCTCTGTAATCAATAGCAAGATCCTCTTTTAGCCCACATGAGATATGGAAGGTGGACTGGCATCCAGTTTCCGTGCATTCAACACATGCGCCTCCTGTTGATTTGCAAACAGAGCACACTGATTTCCATCTTCGGCTTGGTACATGTGAGCAGTTGATGGGTTCCCTAGCTTCAGCTGAGTGGAAAAACACCTGCAGAGATGGCATCCAGTCTTAGAGGGTATAGAGCTTTCCCAATCATCAGGAACAGGTAAATAGAGCACAACCCCATTCTTCATGGAGATCACAAAGCACCTATGCCCAGCAAGCTGCACATACAACATCCATGGAATCCAAAGACCAGGGGTATGAATGTACCCACCTCAGGCACAAAAACAGCACAGGAGATGTGAGCCCAGCTGCCATCAGTGGTCTGTTTCATGGCTCCATCTGAAGACGGACACAGACAGCAGGTTTTGGAATGAGGATCATGACTCAAGCACTGAGCACAGAACCAGTCGCCTTCAGGAACACTTAGACGAAGAGGATTTCCATAGCAACTGGCATGCACTCCCACATCACAACCATCACAGAAAACAATGGGGTCTGATGGCTCAGCATCTGTACTTCGACAAACATCACAAAGCACCCCATCTTCTTCCTCTTCCTCTTCCTCTTGTTGTTGTTCCGTGGTTTTCATAGAAGGGACAACCTCTTTCCTCTTCTGTGGCAGCAGCAGCCCAATAGGAGCATGTACTCGCTGAGTTATCCCACTTCTCTTGCCAAAAGTACGCCTGGGTGGTGTCTCCTCTTCTTCCCAGTCGCTTTCTTCGTATGAAGACTTGCACTTCATGATCTCTTTCTGATTATCTTCCCTCACGGAACTCATGGTTGAGAAAGGATTGTACATTGCAGCAGCCAGATTCCCTTGTGCCTTTTCAACCTGGGATACATTCTCCTTCTCCGGTTCCACAAAGGCTTTGTCCGCTGGAAACCCTAGGTGAGAAAGCTCCTTCTTCAGGACTACCTGTTCAAGAACACTCACATCCTTCAAATCTGATTTCTGTGGTTCTTCGGATCCTGGCAAGATGTTTTTCTGCATCTGCTGCTCCGACCCACATTTGCGTTCCTCCGAGGTTTTCAATCTCTCCTCCTTTCCTTCTTCTTTGAATATATCCTGGTTCTCTTTGTTCGAATGGATCTGAAGAAGCCTTGTTGGTGCATCCTTGTGTTCCGAAAGAAAGCTTTGCGGAGGTTTCATGAAGCTTGTATTCACCTGCAAACCAAGAGACTTCTCCTTGACTTGTGCTGCTGGTTCTTGTCCCATTTTCCACTTCGACTTTTGCTGCTGCTGCTGCTGGAGCAACTCCTTGTGCTTCCGTTTCTCCAATACCTTGAATCCCTTGGAAATGATCTTGTTAGGGGAGAGACGAACGACATTGGTTATTTCACTGCAGAGAGGATAGGCAGTTTGGCAATCCTTTGTCCGTTGCTCATCGAGCTCTTTTTTCTCTTTTGGGCAATTCTTCTGCCGTTGCTCCTCGAGCTCTTTTCTCTCTTTGTGCTTCGCCTGCTGCGACTCCTCCAGCTCTCGTCTCTCTTTCTCCAGCAATTTAAATCTCTTCCGAGGGGGTAAACTACACATATCACATGCTTCCTTCTTTGCTTGCTCCATGGCCATCATCACCATAGCTGCCTCAAAACCAAATGTTCGTTTCTGTTCTACAATCCCCGAAAACTTTCCAAAAAAAAAACCTCCGACCCAAAACCTCAAAGAAGAAACACAAGCAGAAACTCAAAAAACGCACAATACCAAAGAAAACAAAGACTCCAGATCTATGCCCAAATTCGCAAGAAATTGCCAAAATGAACACTCCTCCTCTAGTGCAGGAAATTATACGAACAATTTGAAGAAACCAACATAATCTGCTTGAGCTCCAAACCACATCAGAAAAAAAGAAATCCCTTCCCCGAAAAAAGAAAAAAAAACACAACCAACCTCTGGAACTTACTCAGGAGTAGATCTGGATGGTATCCGGAGTAGCCCAAACTCTTAAAACATACTCAGAAGCTGCAGACCTGGGTGGCATGTGAAGTAACCCAAACTCTGAAAGCTACTCAGAAGCAGATCTGGAGGATGTCTCAAGCAACCCCAAACTCTGAAAGCTACTCAGAAACAGATATGGGTGGTATCTGAAGCAACCCCAACAACAACAACTGGGTTGCAACAATCAACACCAACAACTAGATTGCAACAGGACCAACGTTTGGATTGCAACAACATCAAGATGGCATGCAAATGAGCAACATCCTGAACGCATTGCGGGAGGGCGGGAGGCAGAGAAACACAAGTGAGAAAAGGGAGGGAAATTCATAGTTGCAGAGAGTGCAATTAGCGGGAAAACTCATGACTCCCATCCCCTCTTCAAAATATAGTAGGCACTATGCATACAATATATAGTAGGTACTATGCATAGATGTTTGTCATGTCATTGCCATGTAACATTTCTACTATCATAAGGGATTGTCAAGACATAGTTGCAATATCATTGCCATAACATTTCCAATATAATAATGATGGTAAGATCTGTTGCCATTTTCTATAGGAGAAGGCCCTGGTAGTAGGACCTTCCAGATTTGAGATTCCACCCAAGGGTCGGGATCAAAAATCCAGAAGGTCCTACTACTAGGGCCTTCACCTATGTAAAGTACCGTCTGCTTTTTCAGATCTCAAGATCTAATGGTTTGTGTTATTGATCATTTGTAGCCATTCGATCTAGCTTGATGAATCCATCTCATGGTCCAAATTGTTTCGTCGAAAGCGTTGTGGTTGTTCCACCATTGAATGCATGCATGATTCTGCAATCCGATGGCCTTGGTTATTCCGCTGAAAGCAGAAAGCACAACACCAGGACATTTTCCTACTTTTGCCAAAAAGGCATCACACAAACTTGTTTCTTTTTGCTTCTTTATGTTGGAAGCAGAATGAAAATAGGCAGAAGGTTTGTTGATGATGTTCATTCTACATGTTTCTATGTGTCGCATTTGTCTTGTTGTGTCATTGCACATTGTTGTTGTGTGTTTTATTTTTATGGCTATTTCTTTGTGGTTTGGAGAAGGTTTGTTGTCATTGATTTGTTGTGAGCTTTGAAGCGTTTTGGGACATGTTCTTCTCGCATTGTTTCTCTACACATTGAGGCACTAGCTATTGGTGGTTCTTGCTTGCAAATTGTCATCATCTGCATGAATTTTCTGTTGTTTTGTTAGGTGTGGTGCTTTATTGCACGAATGTTGTGGGTTCATCTTTGCAACTTTAATGCTACAACTATGTTTCTATTATGGCAATCTTCATGGCTTTTCTATTTTCTCTACATTACAACTATTCCTACATTGCAAATGTTCCTACATTGTAACTACTCATGCATCACAATACTTCTATGGCATGGATCCTTTTGTTTTTTGTGTAAAATTTCTAGGTGATTCTAATGTTTGTGTATTTTGTGTTGTTTGGAAGCTTTTGGTTATGTGATCATCTATGCGGATTTTATGCATTTTACAAGGATCCAACCTTTTGTGTTTTACTTTCATTTGTGTGCATTGGTTTTAATTTTCTTTTCATTTTTTTTATAAAATTGGAATGATGTATGTGCATTGCGCGTGGGTCTCTATGGTTACAACCATGAATAAGTTCCTATAACATATTCATTCCTTCGTTCTTTTCTTTTCTATTTTATTTTATTTTTGTGCAATGTCTAGTGGTCCTCCTATGGGATTTTGTTCTAGTTCCGCATTTGATTCTGCTCTATTTTGTTTTGGTTTTATGTTTAATGCTAGTAATTTAATGTGGTCAACTATTGGTTGTCAGATGTTTGTTGATTGTGTTGGTAGTGATCAACTATTTATTGATTCTTCTTTTGTTTCTAAATATTATGTTTGTGAATTCCTTGAATTAGAGGTTTTTCTATGTAGTCCTAATGTGTTTGGTGAGTATTTGGATCCTTACATTTCTTTGGGCCTCGAATAGATGGCATCCCTTCAAGTTCATGTTTTGCAAATGATGTTATCCTTATACATTTAGTGTCGTTTCTTGTGCATTTGGTTTCATTATGTGTGCTACCTCTATTGCTATGTATTGTACATCAGATTGTTAAATGACTTTTGTTTCCAATTCTAATGATGCCATGTTTTTTAGATATGAAACTAAAGAGGGGATAGAACCTAATTCTCCTATTAAGGATCCTATTTTGAAGAATTGATTTCTGGATCTTGATGAGAAGGAAGTTGACAATGTAAATAAAGGTGGTCGAAGAATCAACAAACACGTTGAACTATGGGCAAAGAATGCATTTGATGAATGGAAAGTTTTCCGTGGTTTTGATACAACAAGTTCAATTGTTGATCTTTCAAAAAATGAATCTTCCATTAAAAATCTAGTGGATATGCTTTCATCTTTTATTTTGCAAGTAGCAAAAAAAGATGGTAACATGTATCCTCCAACCAAATAATTTCTATCTTTCTATTTTGAGTTAATTTATTTTTCTTTTTTTTAAAATTGTGGTTTAGTGTTTAAGTTTTTATGGCATTTTCCCAAAGTTAAAATTTATGAAGAATATTATGTTGTTTGTGCATTTTTATTATTTTGTGCCTTTGCAGGTTTTTTGCTTAGAAGATCCAAAAGGGGTTTCTTTTACATAAAACATCACCACATTTTTGTTTTCGCCTTTTAGTTTTCATTCTTTATTTTCAAGTTTTGTGGGCTATACAAGGCATAGTGTTGTAACCTTCTGTGTTGTAGTTGCTAATTTGGGACTTAAATCTCCAACCCTAAGCCTTTTTTTAAGAACATTGGTTTTTCATTCACTTTTTGTTGGTCTAATTAGGTTTTTTGTTGTGGAAAAATTCAATTGTCTAGATGTTGATTGTTTTTTTTTTTTTGCGACATCCAATCTTTTATACAAGGTATTGGACAATCAATAAAGTAACGGCAACAAAAACGAATTGTGCAAACTAGGAAAACACCTTCTATCCTTCAACATCTTCATGGATGTTAGGTATCATCATGTGAAACTTGCAAATGGTGAAATAACTTTATGATTTTCAATAACTGGTCTTGGGAAGATTATTAAAAAGTTTGATGTGCTATCTATTGAAAAGGAACACAATATGCTAGGACAAAAAATGTGTTTGCCTACCTCCCCATCTAGCCTCCACCTAAGGTTTGGTTACTTCTATATGCAGATTTTTTCATAAAGGGGTGTTCTGAACACTATGTTGTGGACATTGATGAGTTTAGTTTTACATAATGGCGTGGTTTTGAAGTTTTGTCAAGGACTTTCCAAAAACTAGTGGATAGACATAATCCGATGTTCTAGAGATTGGCACAAATGTATTGTCGATTGCCTAATTTCTTATACAGATCTTGCTCATCGACATGCATCTATGTGGCCTATAGACAAACCAGGTTTGCACCTATTGTTTTTACAACCTAAGGTTAAGTGGAGGCCTTTTGATGAAGCATGGTTTACGACTAATCCTATTGGTCATAATCACTTCATTTCATTGTGGACAAGCTAACTGTTGATTTCCTTCCTTGATTTACACAAAAAAATCTTATCTAACAAAATAAATCAAGGTGTTGGAATTACATGTATGGAGGAGGCGCTTGTACCTCGAAAGTATGGTATGGAGGTAACTGTCCACAAGGACCTTATATTATATGGCAAATAAGTTTGAAGACTTTTTTTTCTTTTTTTTTCAAAAAAAGAAATCTATGTGTTTGAATTTTGTGTAATGTTTTTCTAAAGTGGGTTGTTTCTTTATGTAGGTATAGTCAAATTGACAAGCATTTACATAATAAAGCGATGCAACAAATTATTTTTGGTGAGATTAGATCTGGTCAATTATTAGATTTTGAAGAAGCTTTTAACAAGGAAAAGGCCGCCTATGAAAAGGTTAAGGTACATTGTGAATTAAGGGGTAAGTGTTTTGCAATGTTTTGAACTTCTAATTTATTTATTTATTGGCTTTCTTCATTCATGTTTTCATTTTGTATGAAGGTTTTTGTTGGAGAAGACAATGTTGATTTTGGAGTGGGTGAGGCCAATATGGTGTCTAATGGAAGAGTTAGTGTTGTGTTTGATGGAGGAGTTGATGTTATGTTTGATGGTGTCGTTGGTGGTGTGTCTAATGGTGCAGTGGGAGTTTATGTTCATCCCAAGGTTTGTGATTCCTTTGTTGGTGTTGCATCTAGAAATAATTCTTCTAACATCCTTACTTGGGTTCCTTTTCCTAGCTCCAATGTTTCTATGGCTTCTAAAAATCAACAAAAGATGGTTAATCAAGTTCTTGGTGTTGTTTTTATGGATTGAGGGATAAATGTGGTGCAAGTTGTAGATTATGGCATTGGTGGATTTAGAAATGTGATGGAATTTTTAAATGCATTTTCCAAAATAACATGTTCGAAAAAGAACCACCCAAGTACAAGAATCACTTGGATACAATTTTCCACATCACCCTTTTAAGACAATCAATGTCAATATTGCTTCTAGGCATGTGCTTAGTCACTTCTAAAATTGTTCTATTAATATTACATTTGGGTAATTCATAATAGAAGGAACCAAGGACTTATACATGTACATGCATAAAATCTTGCACTTTGAAAAATGACTACATGAGTTGTAAAGATTATAATTAAAAGAAATCACTTTCAAAATGTTTGAATACTTATGAAGTTTCATCACAATGAATTTTGTGCAATTTTGATATGTTTCATTAGTCATAAAGTATTAGTAAGGAATGGATTATTTGATGTGTACATGGTGTTAAAATTTTGACCATCCTTTATTTTATGTAAAACTAAACCATTAATTCTAAAAAATTGTGAATGACCAACATTGATGATTATGAAGGCATGGTATCATTAAAATTTGAATATATATGTATATGTTTTTAATTGTCCATTATAGCCTTTTATTAGTGTTTAAACATGTTTTTTTGATCATTAAAATTACACAATTTGAAAATCTTCTTCAAGTTTTTCTAAAAAATATATATGCAAAGGCAATGTTGCATTTTCATGAATATTGAATGTGTTATATAAGAACACTTTTTTTTTTGTGAATATGTTTAGTTCCATTTGGAATGATGTTAAAGAAAGGTATGTTTAATAAACTCAATGTATAATGTATCATTGAAGTTTTGAAACACATATTATTTAAATAATATTGACATGTTTACTTTTGTTGAAATCTACACATTTGATTTACTTGAAAATTTATCAGTAAAAAATAAATTTAATTATGTATTGTTTGAAAATTCATGGAAACACATGTGAATTGAACTTTTGAAGATACCAATATCATTATATAATGGGCCCTATCTAAAACATGGAGGCCATGTTTCAAACTTCAAAAGGCATAATCCTTATAAAAGATTAGCACCTTGGGCCAATTGGCTCCTTTTATTGTGAATACACCCATTTGTAATTGATGCTAAGTCTCTACCTAACTTGGGAATACCAATGAGAGGAGACAAGGCTTAGTTTGTTTGATTCTAGATGCTTCATAAGTTTTGACAAACTTTGATTTGTTTCATATTTTGCTTGTAACAAATGCATAATAAAAGATTATGGGGGAGCTATGGAAAGGATGTAAAATGTAGGTAATGTTTTGGATTTCATGATGATGCCCAAGGTGTTGGATGCTTATGGTGTTTTCTAGTGTTGGGTGTTTATGGTGTTTTTTGGTGTTGTTTGTTGGGGATACCATGGTGTTGGGTGTTTTTGGTTGGAGGGTTTTTGGGAACCTTTGGGTTTTTATAAGTTCTGGTGGGATGTGGGATTGGGTGATTAGAATCCAAAAATATGAAAATTGTAATTATTATTTCAGGGTTTGATTTGTTTTCATGTGTTTGTGGGATTTGGGTGAGTGAAATCCAGACAATTGAACATTGAGAATGTTGATCCATAGTTTTCCTTCTTATGTATCCTTTTTTTGTGCATTTGTTTTCAATAAGTAATCTTTAAACTTCTTCTTATGAATCCTTTCAAGAGATGATCCACATCAAATCCTATCCAAAATAGTTGATTTAATATAACTTTGCTTGTTATGAATCATTTTGATTTGCGCATTTGAATACGTATAAGGTCTTATGATCTTTGTTTAATTTTCATTTAAATTTGTAATTTTGTCATTTTGACAAATAAAAGAAACATGACTTTTTTGTGTGTGGTTTGCCTTCTAGATATATATTTTTTGAAAAAAAATTTCAAAGATTTTTAAAATATATATAATTTTAAACAAATCGAAAGTGAGAAAGTTACAACATCTAAAAGTAAAAAAGGTCAGGAATTCAAAAAAACAAACCACCAAACACTACAAACACTAGTTTTTAAACACCCAAAACATTCCTTGTATGTTGTTCTATTGCTATTAAAATTCAAATATGATTTGTAAAACTTCAATTGGCATTCCTATAACATTTTAAATCATTTTAAATGAATAAGAAATAATGAAGTTATGAGGTTTGAAATTAGGAAGGGTCCAAAGAGAAGAAAAAAGAGAAAAATGTGTTTTGTAAGTTGGAAAATTTATTTTTCTTCTTGTTATTTTTTCATTAATCCTTTTCATTTGCACTTCAAAGATGATTTTTAAAGCTTGAGGTAGTGCTCCCATAACATTTTAAATCACTCAAAATGCAACACATATGATGAAGATATAAATAAATGTTTGATCATAGGCATGCAATCGATGATGGGCTAATCTATCCTAGTCACGTTCCATATAAACCTTTATAAGATTATGATCGCAAGGAAAACAATTTGCAAAATAACCCTTTTATGCTAGAATAAAAGTGCGAACAATTGTTGAAATGTTTTACATGATTTATTCTGAGCTTTATTATGCATTATTAAACTTGAAAAAAGTTATGTTGCATGATTTATCATGATGATCTATACTGAGTTTGAGCTTCTTGTGTATTTTTTAAATTAAAATGTCTTTATTAATTTATTTATTTTCTTGGCAAGTTCACATAATTTTTTGTTTATGTACAATAAAAAGTTGTTGTCTCTCTCTTTTCAATTGGCTTCATTATTTCTAATTTGCATCACTTGAACATAAAACAATTATCATTGTCAAAGGGAACTACAATTTATAAAATTCTAATATTTGTTTTAGATTTCCTCATTATAATCACATTTACTAAAAACGGTTTACAAATGTTTTGTATTATTAATGAGTGTAATAGTGAATCAAAAGAGTGATATTTCTTACTAAAACAGATGGTTACCAAAAAAATGTGACACAAATAAAAATGTGACTAAAATGGAACTAAAATGGAAGTGATTATAAAAAGAATTTACTATAGTATGGAAAGTGTGGCAAAATATAATTTGTGTGAAGTATTTTAGATTTAAATTTATATGTAGGTGAAATGGTCATGACTTTGTATTATATACATTAGTGATTGTGGATCAAATTAAGTCCATAGAATGTAAGGTTTGAGTTTGTGGTGTGTAAGGTTTTACCTTTGAATTTAAGTTGATGCAAGGTAGTACAAAATGGCACTTAATGGTGATGTTTATTCACATATTCTTGGTTTATTTCTTCACAACTAAATTCTTATGGATGTTTTTTAAAAATTACCTAGTTTGACCTAAAAACAAATATTGACACAAGGGATAAACAATTTGTTTCTATTCCCTCCTTTCTATGAAGCTTTAGCAATGCCTCCAATTTGAGAGCAAATATCTAATGTGCACAAATGCTTTTTACAAGTAAGATATTGAACTTGTTTTTTCAAAAGTTTTTTTAAACCAGTAGAGTTGTTGTCAATCTGGGTACTTTGCTAAATTATTTTTCGAATTGTACATACATGTGGTTTTTAATCTTCCTTTGTAGAATTGTCATTGCACATACTTTTGGTTTTTTAATCTTCCTAGAATGCATTACCATTGAACATCCATCTAATCAAATATTTGCTCTCTAGATAGTTCATTCAACAAGGTGTTAGCATTATCAGGGTTTCCATGTTCAGCAAGATCATGCTCCACAAGGTTGGAGATGCAGATGGCACAATTATGTGTCAAACAAATTTTGTCCTTCCCCCTAATTGTTATATGATAGTCATCATGGTGGCATTGTTCTCCATACAAGCTTGTGTGAATAGGTATTTCTCATCAGAACAAATATGAATGGAGAGAAATGGCAGTTGTGGATAGAGCAAGACAAGAACTTCTCATATCAAGATGAAACTGACATTGCTCAATAAAGATCATGCTTGGTTGTTATCTTGTTTACAGTGATACTTCTAGCTTGCCAACAACTTGCCCACATTTTCCAACATTGCCTTTAAAGATCTATTCAAGCAATGCACATCATAAACACCTCAAGCTTCTACTACAAATGCTCACCCCATCATGTTTTTCATGTGGAAAGACAACAATCATGTGTTAGTTTTTCTACACACAACATTTGCAATTGTTCTATTGAATGAAAGAATTGAAGAACTTCACAAGCAAGCAAACAAAGAGGATACATTTGAAGATTTATAGTGAATCTTTAGAATCCCTTTGTCATATTGTTGATGGTACTCTTTAATACAAAAACACACCAAATGCTTGGGTCTCCCAAGTGGTGCAAGTTGCAACTAAAGAGATGAGTGTTGTCTATGCTGCTTCTTCTTTTGGGGCCATGCATGTCGTTCAAGATAATGGTCCATCTACATTTCATGCTTTATTTTTATTTTTTTAAATAATTAAATGTGGGGGGGTTGGGGGGGGGATGCCAATGGTCTACTTGAATGATCTCACTACACCATCAGATGAGACTATTGGTTATTTCTTGGTTATCACCATGTCACACAATTACATGGGTTGATGAATGGGCCCTTGGGGCATTTTTCCAAATCTGAAGCGAGGTCACCCATTTGCCCCATGTGATGACTTTGGGTTTGGAACAACTTGATCAAATGGCAAGTCAAAGTGGAAATGTCCAATAAGTTATTGACTAAGTTACATGATCACATTGTGAATGTTGAAAGCTTGCAAAACTGGCAGCTCATCTGGAGGGAGCTGGAGATTTTGCACTTTGCACGAACCTTCATTTGCCACCAGAGACGAATTTGGCCCTGTACAATCCTGCCATAAAACAAGAGGACCCCAACTGCCAAATAGAAACAAATGAATGAGCCTAAAGGGCCCACGTTTTCAGTTTACATACACCAGAGTTGACCTTTGGGCAAACAATAATAGGTTAAATCTGAGGTGCTCTTGGGAACGTCTTGAGGAACAACTTGGGGAACTTGATGGGAACACATTGGGAACAAGGAAAAAACCCAAAAAATGCTATTTTCCAAAACTGTTTGTTAAGTCAGATAATGACCATTGGTGGTTTCTCCCCTGTCCACGTGTCCTTTCCACCCAAGAAGTCGTCATTAGTAATTACCTCTTATTAAATCCATTACTTTTTGGACAATAATATTAATAGCTTTTCCAAATCAGATCCAGGATTAGGGTTTCCAGATTCCGCACTAGCGTGTGCTGATATAGTTCTTATTTTTAATTTAATTTAAGTTAATATTATTCAATAGTGTTTTCTCCTTGCTCCACACAACACTCATGACTCAATAACTCTTAAATTCCATTAAAGTTTTTGGACACTATTTCTTTCCAAGTTCATGCACTTTTGTTGGAGGGGAGGTTCCCACATCAGTGGGTTCTCCTGAGGGAGGGTCACACGAGGGCGGTAGCCCCAGGGCATATACCCAACTGATGGAGAACACATGGGTATGGAAACCTCCACGTACATAAAAATCTCTTTTTCTTTTCTTTTCTTTCCTCCATTCTTTCTTTCTTGTTTCTTTGAGTTTTCCTGATCTGTCCCTTTCCTCCTTCTGGTTTTGATTTTTCCTGATCTATCCCATCAAAAAATCTTTCCATAGGAACATGGGAATGTAAAAATATAGCGAGAGGGGATGGATCTCCGCCACCGCATGACGCCCTAGGGATCTTCTGCTGAGGGAGCTCCCTCAAAATAGAAAGAGAAATTAAAAGAGAGGATTTTAGGGGGATTGTCACTACATATTGCATTTTTTTTTCATTTATAAATTTATTTTTATGTTCACTTTTTTTCCTCTGGGAAAAAGCTGCTTCAAAGATGCTTGCACTGAAGGACGCCGCTTCCTTGCTGCACACAAACCTGAGGCCGCTTGCTTTCTTTCTTCGCAGCTTGATGACGATCCTGGCTGCACTCGGATGTGTTGCAGTACACAAGGATTTTCAGCAGAAATTTTCTTTCTCCGGCCGACCCAAGATGGCCATGATTTGTATGGAGTCATGTTGAATTTTGTAGCACAATTGAAATAATTCGCTTCAATGTTTTGGAGATCAAATCCATTTGGATTCGAGTGGTGTAGAATGAAAGAATCTTGAGATCTTTCTTGCTGTTGTTGCTTGTTATCCATGTCTGGGGTGTTTCGGTTGGCGGGTGGTCGCGATCTGGTGAAGAAATTCTTCTGCTGTTCTTGATCAGTATGTGTATATATTATCTGTTTTGATTTTCAGCAGCTGCTTTGGTTTAGATTCATAAGCTTGATACACAGGCTGCAGGAGGATGACGACCGCGACTCCCGTTGTTGAGATCGCCAACGAGCTTTACGACGCTGCAAATGAAGGGGATTTGAGAGAGGTGCAAAGGATTTTAGCTCTGCCTGCTGATGTGGTGGATGCAAATGCGCGGGGTGCTAATGGACGGTTTCCTCTTCAAGCAGCGGCGATGAATGGGCATGTGGCTATTGTAGAGCTCTTGTTAGCATGGCCAGGCGTTGATGTGAATGCAACGCCAGAGGAAGGTGTGGAGAAGAAGACGCCTCTTCATATGGCAGCGGAACAAGGGCATGTGGAAGTAGTGAAGCTCTTGCTTGCACACCCACAGATTGAAGCTAATGCTGAGCTTGTTATCTCCGGATTAACACCATTACACCTAGCCACCTTTGGGGAGCACATCGATGTGGTTGCAGAGCTTCTAAAATGGCCAGACATCAACGTGAATCCAGAGGACAAGATCATGACAAGAACTCCTCTCCATCTTGCAGTGGAGAGAGGCAACACCCATCTGGTACATCTTCTCATCAGAGATCCCCGTCTGCGGGCAACCGTGGAGGATTCCAAGGAGAAGACAGCCTTACAGCTAGCTAAAGAATCCAAACGCCATGACATAGTGAAGCTGCTGGTAGAAAGGGATGATGTCAAGGACTATGTGGATAGGTTGTATAGAGATAGGCAAGTGTATGTGGATGCCGCAAATGCAATCCTTGTGGGAGCTGCACTGATTGCTAGTGTCACATTTGCTGGCTGGTTGCAACCTCCCTTGGGTTTAACAACCTACTATGGAAGTCAGTATCTGGAGCCCTACCCTGCTCCACCCGGGACGTACATGCAATATGCAGCTGTGAAACAGCATCCACTGTTGCAGGTTTTCTGGGGTTTCAACAGTGCATCCTTCTTCTTTGCAATTGCAACAGTCATAGCATCAGCAGGTGCGGTATTGCCAATGCCGGATATATTCATTAAGGAAGCAGTGAAGGATGTGCGAAGGATTTTAGTCGTGGCATCTGAGTTCCTAGTCCTTTCAGTCATATGTGTACTTGGAGCATTTGCTGCTGCTGGGATTGTATCTCTCCCTTCTGAGGGTGGATACAATACGGTTATGGTGAATACTACATGCTGGGGAGGAAGTGTGTGTGCTTGGTTTCTGCTGTGGTTTGTCGTCCGGGTTTATCGATTGCGACCCAAGTGGTGGAAGACGATGGAGGGGTATGTGAGACCTACTGCTGTTGAGACTGCTGCACCCTTAGACCAGAGTTTGAGTAAACAGTATGGGAAAGCGATCAGGAAACAAGTGGAAGCAAAGCGGAAGGCAGCTAAGAAAAAGGCCTCGCCCTCATCCTGTTCCTGGATATTTAATTGGAATCACCATCATAATCAATAGTTGGTCTCTGTAGAAATTTCACCAAAGCTCTCTCTTGCTGCAACAGTTGGAATTTGCAACCGCCATCAGAATCAATCTTAGGGTCTCTAGAAATTGCACTGAAGCTGTTGTTGCTGGGTTTGGAATTGCAAC
>Ga0116228_10000311_pt1 | contig 35817 bp, 37 predicted proteins | sample S1TSphfallax_2_FD_89694 | JGI IMG/M metagenome (GOLD analysis project Ga0116228, IMG submission 89694) | Host-associated microbial communities from peat moss isolated from Minnesota, USA - S1T2_Fc - Sphagnum fallax MG | ecosystem: Host-associated > Plants > Peat moss > Unclassified | place... | reverse complement strand
GTGTTCGGCAAAGAGACCGGCGCCATTCCCGCCGCGCTGCTCGCCGCGCACGCGCAGCGCACGCTGCGCATCCCCATGCGCGGCGAAGCGGTGCGCAGCATCAACCTCTCCACGTCGGTCGGCATCGTGACCTACGCCGCACTCGCCACGATCGGTTTCCCCGATCTGCACTAGCACATTAGTGCGCGGTGGGGGAGGCGCGTGGGGCGGGGCTTGCGGGGGTGAAGTAGGCGTTCATGGCGCTTGCGGTAGCGGTACGGATGGCATCGGAGCTGATCGGCGCGTCGTTGCTCGCGGTGAGGACCTTGCCCACGAGTTGTTGCGTGCGGCAATCGTAGACTTCCAGCGCGATCGCCGCGTGCGCGCTCGGCGGCGCATCGACGCGTTCGGGTCGCACGGTCTCGAGCGATCCGCCGACGATCGTCGCGGCGCCCGTATCTTCGCAGGCCTGTGCGCCCGAGATGCTCAGATCTTGCGGCTGCAGGCTATCGGTGATCGCGGTCGCGCCGCGCCCGCGAAGCACGTCGAGCACCGCGCGCACGGCGAGCGCGCGATCGCCGGGCAAGGCCGTGCCGCCGAACGTGACGACCGCATAGGTCGCGGGCGCGGGCGTCGGGGTCGCCTCGGAATTCGCCGATGCGACGAAACCGGCGGGCGGCGGCGTCGCCTTCGCGGTCGGGAACGACGAACGGCCGATTTGATCGAAGAGCACCTGACGCACGGCCGCGCCCTGGCCGTGCAGATCCGCGATGCCGTTCACTTGCAGCGTCGAGCTCCACACCAGCAGTCCGGTGCGCACGCTGACCAACTGGCAGATGACCGCGTAGCCGGTGCCGACCTGCGCCACGGCGCCGCTCAGGTAGTAGGCGGCGCCGTGCGACTTCGCATCGTCGAGATCGCGCGATGCCGGCATCCCCGCCGGCCCCACGACGACGTCGACGCCGCCGGCGGCGACGATCTCGTTCGCGATCGTCGTTGCGAACGTCGAACCGATCGAGCCCGGCACCGATCCGGTCACGCGCAGATCGTAGACGGCCAGCGTCGGGTTGAGGTCGGCGCGGACGGCCAGCGGAACGAGCGTCAGCACGAGTACGGCAACGGCGAGGAACGAACGAAGGAACACGCCTGCACCTTGCTCGCGGCAGTTCGCAGTTCCCCGAGGCCGCTTCCGCTAAGAGGCGGCGATGCCCAAGGGTCTGATCGATCTCGCCGCGATCGAGCGCGCCGTCGTGAACTGCCGCAAATGCCCCGAACTCGTCGCCTATCGCGAACAGGTCGCACGCGAGAAACGCCGCGCCTATCGCGATCACGAGTACTGGGGCAAGCCGGTGCCGGCGTTCGGCGCGGCCGACGCGCGCGTGGTGCTGGTCGGCCTCGCGCCCGGCGCGCACGGCAGCAACCGCACGGGCCGCATGTTCACCGGCGACGGATCGGGCGAGTGGCTCTATCGCGCGCTGCATCGCGCCGGCTTCGCCAGTCAAGCCGTCCAACGCGACCGCGATGACGGCATGCAGCTGATCGATACGCTCATCACCGCGGCCGTGCGGTGCGCGCCGCCGGGCAACAAGCCGACGACCGAAGAGCGCGAACGTTGCTTCCCGTACCTCGCGGCGGAATTCGCGGTGCTGCGCGACGTGCGCGTCATCGTCACGCTCGGCAAGGTCGCGGACGACGCAATGCATCGGCTGATCAAACGCATCGGGACGTATCGCACGCCGCGCGCGACGTTCAAGCACGGCGCCGAAACGGCGATCGCGCTCCCCCACGCACCGCAGGCGGTCGTGTTGGCGTCCTATCACCCGAGCCGCCAGAACACGCAAACGGGCGTGCTCACCGAAGCGATGCTCGACACGATCTTCGCCCGCGCACGGACGCTGCTCGACGAAAACGCGCTCGGCAACGTATGAAAGGACTGCCCTTTGGGTATAGGAGCCCGGCTATGGAATTTCACGTAGACGATCGGGACCTGGCCGCCTTCTTGATCTACGCCGCCCGCGAGCGCAGCCTGGATGCCTCGATGCACGCGGCCAGCCGTTTCTCACGCGTCGAAGATCACCGCGCGTCGATCGAGGCGCTGCGCGAGCTGAACCGCCGCATGCTCATCCGCGAGACGCGCCGGGAAGGTCGCTTCTTCCCCTAAGACCTCAGGCGCCGGGCTTGCCGCGCAGCGCGAGGCCCACGTCGCGTAGCGCGACGTCGGGCACGCCGGAGGGCGCATCGAGCATCACGTCGCGCGCTTGCTGATTCTTCGGAAACGCGATGACGTCGCGGATGCTCGACTCGCCGCAGGCGAGCATCACGATGCGATCCATGCCGAGCGCCATGCCGCCGTGCGGCGGCGCGCCGTACGAGAGGGCCTCGAGGAAGAATCCGAAGCGGTCGTCGATGACCTCGTCGGAGAGCCCGAGGCGGCGGAAGACCTTGCGCTGGAAGTCGGCGTTGTGATTGCGGATCGAACCGCTGCCGAGTTCGTAGCCGTTGAGCACCAAGTCGTAGTGTTGCGCCGTGACCGCGAGCGGATCGCTGTCGAAGAGCGCTTCCTGACCGGGCGCCGGTGCCGTGAACGGGTGGTGCGTGAACGTGATCTCGCCGGTGTCGGCGTCGCGCTCGAAGAGCGGGAAACCGCGTACCCAGCAGAAGCGAAAGTCGTCGGGATCGCGGATGCCCAGGCGTTCGCCGATCTCGAGCCGCAGACGGCCGGCGATGTCGGACGCTTCGCGCGCGCGCTGGGCGACGAAGAGGATCGCATCGCCGTCGGCGGCGCCGGTGTCCTCGCGCAGCGCGGCGATCGTCGCGTCGTCGAGAAACTTCACGATCGGTCCCTTCGCGCCGTCGGGTGCGAGCGTGATGTACGCGAGCCCCTTCGCGCCGAACGACTTCGCCGTTTCGGTGAGCGCGTCGAACTCGCGCCGTGAGAGTTCGGCGCCGAGCGGATACCGCAGCGCGATGACGCGGTTGCCCTCGGCGTTCGCGAGGTCGCGGAAGAGCGTGAAGCCGCTCGCGCGGAAGCGGTCCGCGACGTCGACCAGCTCGAGGCCGAAGCGCAGGTCGGGCTTGTCGCTCCCGAATCGGCGGATCGCCTCGGCATAGGTGAACTGCGGAATCTCGCGATCGATCGGCGCGTCGAGCGCGTGCCGCCACACGTGGCGCACGCTGCTTTCCATCATCGCGATCACGTCGTCTTCGCTCACGAACGTCATCTCGACGTCGAGCTGCGTGAACTCCGGGCCGCGATCGGCACGCGGGTCTTCGTCGCGAAAACAGCGCGCGATCTGCATGTAGCGGCCGATGCCGCCGATCATCAGGAGCTGCTTGAGGATCTGCGGCGATTGCGGCAACGCGTAGAACGACCCGGGGTGGACGCGGCTCGGCACGAGAAAATCGCGCGCACCCTCGGGCGTCGACTTGATCAGGATCGGCGTCTCGACCTCGATGAACTCCTGCGCGTCGAAGTAGTCGCGGAACGCCTTCACGATGCGGTGGCGCGTGGTGAGGTTGCGCTGCATGCGCGGCCGGCGCAGATCGAGGAAGCGATACCGCAGCCGCACGTTCTCGTCGACGTCGTCGTCGTTCGAGACGACGAACGGCGGCGTCTCGGATTTCGCGAGCAGCTCGAGCGAGGCGACCGGCACTTCGACCGCACCGGTCGCGAGCTTCACGTTCTCCGTGCCCGTGGGACGCATGCGCACGCGGCCGCGCACGCGCACGACGAATTCGCTGCGTAGCGATTCGGCGAGTGCAAACGTCGCGGCGTCGGCATCGGCCGGATCGAACGTGATCTGCGTGATGCCGTCGCGGTCACGCAGGTCGATGAAGATCAGCCCGCCGTGATCGCGGCGCCGATGCACCCAGCCGTTGAGCTCGACGTCGCGATCGACGTCGACGGCGCTGAGCGCCCCGCACGTCACGCGAACGAAGTCAGGATGGGTCACGCAATGCCGCCTTGATGCCGGTGAGGTAGTGATATTGGAACGAGAGCGTGCGCGCGAACCCCGGACTGCGCGCACCGTCGTCGAGCCACCGCCGCGCACCCGGTACCCGGTCGATCAGGTTGTGGAGCGCGAGCGAGAGCGGCGTCATGCCGAGCCGCAGTTGCACGTCGAACGTCGGGTGCTTGCGATAGAACCGCACCGTCGAACGGCCGGCGAGTTCCATGCGTCCCTGCTGTTGATCGAACGGAACCGGATGCCAGTGGTAGTTCACCGCTTCGGCCGCGTATTCGATCGGGATGCCGGCGTGCTGGATGCGGTAGCCGAGTTCGAGATCCTCGTGGCCGTAGCCGGTGAAGTCTTCGTCGAACCGCCCGACGAGGTCGAGGTCGGCCTTGCGCACCGAGCAGTTGCCGGTCATGAAGTACAGCCACGTCAGACGCTTGCGCGTCGGCGGGTGCAGCGCGTCCTCGTGGACGGGATCGCGCCGCTTGCGCAGGTAGGCATCGTACGAATCGACCTGGATCTCGCACCCGATCACCGCTTTGCGACCGGTCGCGTGACGCGCGAGGTGCTTCGAGAGCAGATCGGTCGACGCGATGATGTCGGCATCGGTGAAGAGCACGAGCGGCGCCTGCGCGGCCTCGATACCGGCGTTGCGCGCGCCGGCACGGCCCGTATACGGACCCGGGAGATGACGCAGGTTCGGACTCGTACGCGCCATCTCGGCGAGGTAGCCGGCCGTGCCGTCGCTGGAATTCGAATCGGCGACGATGATCTCGAAGGCGTCCGGACGCAGATCTTGCGCGATGAGCGCCGGAATCACGTGGCGGAGCGTGTCGAGGCGGTTGTACGTCGGGATGACGACGGAGATGCGGAGGGGGTCGGTCATAGCAGAGCGGTGACGGCCGCGACGATTTCGGCGCGCGAGGCGCGCAGTGCCTCGGGCGATTCGTCGGCCGGTTTCCGGAGCACCGCGTTCGGCACGCGATACGGCGACCATTCCTGCGAATTGAGCCGGAAGTACGCGTGTTCGAAGAGGACCACCGTCGGACGCCGGACCGCGCTCGCGACGTGGGTCGCGCCGGTGTCGATCGTGAGGATGCAGGCGGCGCGCTCGAAGGCCGCGGCCCAGACGCCGAAACGGAGGCCGCCGACCACGACGTCGGCCGCGCCGGTCGTGCGCACGACCGCGGCGAGCGCTTCCCCATCGGACCCATAGGTGGCGACCAGCGGGCGCCCGAGGGCCCGCAGCTCGCGGAAGATCTCGAGCAGGCTCGCGGTCGTGCTGCCCTGTTCGGTCCAGCGTTTGCCCAGGTGGACGACGATCGGGTCGTGGGGGAGCCCCGCGACTTCCGCGCGGTCCGCGTCGGTGATCGTCACGCGCAGGTCGGGCACGACGGTGCGCGCGCCGGCGCGTTTCGCGAGCGCGAGCACCTGATCGACCTCGTGCTGCACGACGAGGTCGGGATGGCGATCGCACATCGCCGGATCGGCGGCGCTGACCAGCAGGTCGGTGACCCACAAGCGGGCGACGAGCCGCGTGAGGTACCGCCGCTGATAGGTGTAGCCGATGCGCACGCGCGCACCGGTCGCGCCGATCAGCTTGAGGTCGGCGGAATTGGGCGCGAGCGCGATCGCGAGATCGATGTCGGGAAACGTCGCGCCGAAGGCCTCGGGCCGCACCTGCGACGGCACCACCGCCACCGCGTCGACGTCGGGACTGTTCTGCATCACCACCGCGTTGTAACCGCTGCACACGATCGTGATGTGCGCCTGCGGAAACGACGCGCGCATCGTCGCGATGGCGGGCGTCGAGAGGATCAGATCGCCAACCCGGTCCGTGCGTGAGAGCAGGATTCGCTTCAAGAAGCGGCACGCTCCGCGCGCGCGAGTTCGTCGTAATACGCGTCGGTGGCGAGCAGCTGCGTCGCGAGGCGTTGCGGCAGCGAGAGCGGCGCGCCATCGGCGGTCGCCGCGCGCAGCAGCGGCGCGAGGCGGCGCGCGATCCCCGAGCGCTGGACGGCCTCACCGAGCGCGCGTTGCGGCCGCGTCGTGCCGATCGCGAGATCGACGCGCCAGTGCGGATGTTTCGCGCGCAACTGCACGGCGGTGCGCGCCTGCGAGCGCACCTGGCGCAGGATGCCCTCGACGTTGGTGGACGCCGGCGGCGGCTTGTGATGGAACGCGACGGCGAAGCGGTTGAACACCGCGCGCGTACCGAGCGCGCGCAAACGCATGCCGAGTTCGATGTCTTCCCAGCCGTACTCGGTGAACGTTTCATCGAAGCGGCCGCCGGCGAGATCGAGGCGCGAACGGCGCAGCGACACGTTGCTCGTCCAAAAATAGTTGCCGCTGTAATTCGCGGGCGTCCAGATCGGCGTCGGGAGGTCGTCGAAGCTCGCCGTGTTGATCACCGCGCCGCGCACGATCACGTCGCCGTGCTTCGCGTCGCTCGCGAGGTGCTCGGCGGCGAACACCGGCGTCGGCAGCACGTCGTCGTCGATGAAGCAGATGCGCTCGCCGGTCGCACGCGCGATGCCCGCGTTACGCGCCTTCGCAAGGCCGCCGTTCGGCTGCTCGATCACGGTGAACGCGCAACGCGCGAGCGGCCGCACGCGCTCGATCACCTCGCTCGTGTCGTCGGGCGAGCCGTCGTTGACCAGCACGACCTCGAGCGCATCGTCGGGCACGGTTTGATCGAAGAGCGCCTCGAGCACGCGTTCGAGCAACGCCGCACGCTTGTACGTGCACAATTGAATCGTGAGACGGGGCATCAGATCGCGGGTTCGGGGAGGCGGCGCAGCAGTCCGTCGAGCGCGTGCAGGATGCCGGCCTGATCGAGGTGGCGCACGCAGAGATAATTCGGGCAGGTCTCTTTGCGATGGGCCGGCGGACACGGGTAGGTCGCGCGCACCACGGCGACGTGCGGACCGCGCGGCGCCCAGCGGTCCGGTTCGTCCGATTGGAGCGCGAAGATGCCGACGGTCGGCGCGCCCATCGCCGCCGCGACGTGCATCGGACCCGAGTCCATCGCGACGACGTACCGCGCGCGCGCCGCGAGCACGCCGAACGCGCCGATCGACGTCGCGCCGGCGATCGCGTGCACGCCCGGGCCCGCATCGGCGGCGATCGCTTCGGCGAACGCCGCGTCGGCGGGCGCTCCGCTCACCAGCAGCGGAACGCCGTGCGCGGCGACGAGCGCGCGCGCCAGCGCGACGAACCCCGCCGCCGGCCAGCGTTCGCGCTCGGCCGAGAGCCCGCGCGTGGGGTGCAGCAGCGCGAAAGGGCCGTCGATGCCGCGCGCGGCGAGCAGCGCTGCGGCGTCGGCGGCGTCGGCGGCCGTCGGCACGAACGCCGGCTGCGGCGCGGCGTCGTCGCCGCCGAGCACGCGCGCGTAATCGAGCAGGATGTCGGTCCAGTGCGACCGGCGATCGCCCAGTTCGCTGCGGATCGTCACGCGCTCGGTGAAGAACACCGAGTAGAGCCGGCGCGCCTGACCGACGCGCACCGGAATCTCGGCGAGTAGCGGCACGAGCGCGGTGGAGAACGTCGCCCAGGTGACGATCGCGGCGGCGTACCCCGGGGCGCGCATCTCCTCGGCCGTCGGGAACGGCGCCGCCATCAGCGCGACGTTGGCGATCGCGGGCATGCGCTCGGCGAGCGCGCGGTGCGCGGGCAGGACGAGCGCGTCGACGATGTAGCGCTCGCGCAGCGCGTGCGCGACGACGCCCGCGAGCAGCGTGTCGCCGATGCCGCCGCCCGCGGCCACGAGCAGCGCGCGATCACCGGTCTGCGCGGAATCAGACGGCATCGAGCGCCTGCGTGACGAGTCGGCCGGGATCGCGCACGAGCTGGCTCGCGCGCAGCACGATGCTGGTGCTCGCCCACGGGCGCCAGCGGCGGATCTGTGCGTCGGCGTGCGCGTCGGGGAACACGTCGACGACCGGCACGCCGAGCATCCCGGCGCAGTGCGCGGCGCCCGTGTCGACGCTCACCACCGCGGCGGCGGCATCGATCGCGGCGATCCAGTCGCGCGTCGCCGGCGGCGCGTCGATCGTGATGCCGGGGAAACGCGCGGCGAGCGCGTCGCGTTCGGCGGGCGCGGCGATGAAGCGCGCGTCGCGCGCGCGCAGCGATGCGATCAGCAGACCGAGCGCGTCGTCGCCGACGCCGCTCGTGCGCCACTTCTCGCCGAGTTGCACGAGGATGCCGCGGCGCTCGGGTCGCGGTGCGCGGCCCGCGATCCAGCCGCGCAAGGCGCGCGCGTCGTCGCTCGGTTCGCCCGCCACGAGACCCACGCCCAGACGGAACATCGTGCGAACTTCGTGCGCGTGCGTGCGCGCGACCGATGCCGCCCGCGCGATCGTGCGCGTCAACCGGGCGCGCACCCAGGCGCTCTTGAGCGGCTTCGCCCAGCCGGTTGTGAAACCGGTCCGCTCGCGGATGCCGCGCGCGAGCGTGTACGCATCGGGCTCTTCGCTCGCGATCAGCGCGACGTCGTAGCGCGCGCTCGCGATCTCGGCTTCGGCGCGTTCGCGTGAGGCCGGCGTCGCACCGTGACGGGGCCACGGAATCCGCTCGAGCACGTGCGTCGCGACGAACGCGTCGCGCACGAAGATGCCGGCGTTGCGATCGCTCAGCGCGATGCCCACCTCATGCCCCGCTGCGCGCAGCGCCTCGAGCAACGGCGTGCACACGAGCGCGTCACCGATCCCGTCGAGGCGCACCAGCAGCACCCGCGCTCCCATTCAGCGCAGCGCGCGTTCGAGCTCGTCGACGTAGACGCTATCGAGCACGAGGTCGCGCGCCACGCGCGCGAGGGCGGGCGGCACGCGATCGCTGGTCGCGACGCCGGCGAGCCAGGCCTGCGCCGACGGCGGCGCGAGGAGTTTCGCGCGCACGCGATTCGCGGCGTAGGCGCCGGTCGCGAGCTTCGCTCGCAGCGAGGTGTCCTTGCGCACGAACTTCGCGGCCATGCGCGCTTTTTCGATCGTCTTGAGCAGCGCCGCGTCGAGCGTCTCGGTCGCGGGCGGCTTGATGTGCCAGAGATAGGCGTCCCACGCGAAGGTGCGACGCACGTCGAAGCGGCGCAGGCGCGTGCCGAGTTCGGTGTCTTCCCAGCCGTACTTGTCGAACGATTCGTCGAACCCGCCGACGCTCGCGAACGTGGTTCGCGGCACCGACGCGTTGCACGTGCAGAAGAACGCGTTCGACGCGTGCGCGAACGACGGCACCGGGCGCTGCTCGGCCGAGGGCACGTTGATGATCGGGCCGGTCACCACGTGCGGAAACGTGTGCGCCGCGTGAACGCGCGCGTGCGCGGCGACGAAGAACGGCGGCAGCACGACGTCGTCGTCGACGAAGAGCAGGATCTCGCCGCTCGCGCGCGCGACGCCGGCGTTGCGCGCACGCGCGCGATTGGGCTGCGGTTCGTAGATGTACGTCGCCCCGTGCGCGGCCGCGACCGCGCGCGTCGCATCGGTCGAGCCGTTGTCGACCACGACCGCTTCCACCGCCGCTACACCGACCTGCGCGGCGAGCGAACGCAGCGCGCCGTCGAGGAGCGCGGCACGATCGCGGGTCGCGATGACGACGCTGATGTTCATCGCGCGGGATCTTCGAGAAGCGCTGCCGCCATCCGCCCGGCGGCGCCCGCCTGCGGCGCGTACATGGCGCGGAGCGTCTCGCTCGTCTCGGCGAGCCACGCCGCGTCGGCGAACCGCTCGGCGGCGACGTGTGCGACGCGCGAGGGCAGAATCGTTCCGCGCACTTCGGGGTTGATCTCGCGCCCCGCGTCGATGTTCGGTTGCCCGAAGAACCGGAAGCGGCGCACGCCGGCGGTGATCGCGGCGCGCTTGAGCGGCGTGCCGATCGCGGGCAGCCGGCCCGCATATTCGAGCACGCCGTTGATCACGATGAATTCGGGCCGGTTCATCGGGAACACGGTGACCGTCGGAATGCCGAGCGCCGCGAGTTCGATCACCTTCGTGCCGGGGATCGCAATGGCGAGGCGCGCGTTGCGCGCGGCGCGCATCGCCGCGGTGACGAGCGGAATCCGTTCGCCCGCGGCCAGGATCGCATCGCCGCTCGGCGAGAGTTCCGCGCGCATCCCGTAGGCTTCGCGCGCACCGCCGCGCGCGAGCGCCGCGGCGAGTTCGTCATGCGTGCCGAACGGCGTGTGCGCGAACGCGAGCGGCACGTCGGGCAGGCGGCGGCGCACCTGCAGCGCGATGCGCAGAAACATCGGCAGCATCTGCTCGATCTCGTTCTTGCGCGAGCCGGGGAAGAGGATGATACCGTCGCGTGCCGCGTCGGTGTCGGGATCGCCGAACGCACCGGCCGCCTCTTCGAGCGCGCCGTCGACGGCGAGGTTGCCGACGATGCGAATCGCATCGGGCGCGACGCCCCAGCCGATCAGCTGCTCGCGATTCTTCGCATCGACCGCGAAGACGCGCGCGAAGTGGCCGGCGAGGTTCTTGCGCGAGAATTTGTACGCGCTCGCGACGCCGCCGAGCCGGTCGTGCAGGCGCGCCGCATGCAGCAGATCGCCGCCGAGATACTGCACGCGATCGACGCGTGACGGCATGCCCGCGAGCGGACGGCCGAGCGCGAACGACACGTAATCGCTCGTGGGATACACGGTCGCGCGCGGAAAGTAGCGGCGCACGTAGTCGGGTTCTTTGCCGGTCGTGTAGCCGTCGGGCGTGCAGAACACGCGCACGTCGACCGACGGATCGCGCGCGTAGAGCGCGCCGAGCAGCGGCCGCACCCAGCCGGCGAATTCGCCGGGGCCGTTGGCGGTGAGGGCGACGATCATCCGCGCGAACGGATCGTCGCGACGAGGTCGGTGGTGCTCTTCCCGTGCAGGTGCGGCGCGAGCACGATGCGGCCGCCGTTCGATTCGACGACGTACTTCTCGGGCAGCTCGTCGACGCGATACTGCGCGCTCTTCACGTGCACGTCGGGCCGCAGCAGCTCGAGCAGCGTCACCGGCGTCTTCTCATCGAAGCCGACGATCGCGTCGACGCTGCGCAGCGCGGCGAGCACGCCGGCGCGGCCGGCGAACGGCACGAACGGCCGCTGCGTGCCCTTGAGCATGCGCACCGACGCATCGCCGTTGAGTCCGACGATCAGCGCGTCGCCCTGCGCGCGCGCCCAGGCGAGGTAGCTCGTGTGACCGTCGTGCAGCACGTCGAAGCAGCCGTTGGTGAACACGACGGTCTTGCCCGCGGCGCGCAGCGCATCGCGGTACGCGACCGCCGCGTCGCGATCGAGCAGCGGCGCGAGGAACGGGTCAGCTTCCGGCATCGTGTTCCATCAACGCGACGATCTCGGCGGGCGTCGCGGTTGCGGTGCCGAGCTTCTCGACCACCGCGCCGGCAGCGAAGTTCGCCAGGCGCGTCGCGGTCGCGATGGGCACGCCCGCGGCGAGCGCGAGCGTGAGTACCGCGACGACCGTGTCGCCCGCACCCGAGACGTCGAACACGGTGCGCGCGACCGAGGGGATGTCGTCGCGCGAGCCGCTCGCACCGAAGAGCGACATGCCCGCCTCGCCGCGCGTGATCAGCACGTGCGCGCAACCGACCGTCGCGAGCAGCGTATTCGCGGCGCGCACGAGCGAGGGGTCGTCGGTGATCGCGATGCCGCTCGCGCGCGACGCTTCCGAGACGTTGGGCGCGATACACGTGACGCCGGCGAAGAGGCCGACGTTCTCCGGCTTCGGATCGGCGACGACGATCGGCGCCGCGAGCGCGGCCTCGACGATTTCGCGGTGGAACAGCCCCTTCGCGTAGTCGCTCAGCACGACCGCATCGGCGCCGGCGATCGCCGTGCGCACCGCGTCGATCACGCGCGCGCGATCGGCGTCGCGCAGCGGCGCGGTCGACTCCCAATCGGCACGCACCACCTGCTGGTTGTGCGCGACCACGCGCGTCTTGCGCGTCGTCGGCCGGTCGTCGAGCGCGATCAGCCCGCTCGCATCGGCGCCGATGCCGGTCAGCAGCCCGCGCACGCGTTCGCTCTCGGCGTCGGTGCCGACGACCGCGACGAGCGAAACGCTGGCGCCGAGCGCGCGCAGATTGTTCGCGACGTTGCCCGAACCGCCGAGCGTGAACGAGTGATCGTGCACCGCGACCACGGGCACCGGTGCCTCGGGCGAGATGCGCGAGACGCGACCCCAGATCCACTCGTCGATCATCACGTCGCCGATCACGACGACGCGCCGGCCTGCCATGCGCGCGAGCAGCGCGCCGGCGCGCGGGATCGCGATCTCAGTCGCCACGCGCCACGATCCATTCGGCCGCTTCGAGCAGCGTCCGCGCGCGCAGGTCGGGCTCGGGTCCGACGTAGTCGTAGGGCCCCGGTACGAGGATGCCCGCGATGCCGACGCGGTGCCCGAGCTCGACGTCGCTGCCGCGGTCGCCGACCATCGCGCCGCGCGCGAGCGTGAGCGCGTGCTCCGCGACGGCGCGATGCACGAGCGCGGGCTCGGGCTTGCGGCAGTCGCAACCCTGATCGTAGTGCGGGCACCAGTACCAGCCGTCGATCGCGACGCCGTCGTTGCCGAGCCGGCGCACGATCTCGGCGTTCACGCCGCGCACCTTCGCATCGTCGAGCAGGCCGCGCGCGATGCCCGACTGGTTCGAGATGACGATCGTCGCGAAGCCACGCGCCGCGAGCAGTTTCAACGCATCGACCACGGTGGGCAGCACGACGACGCCGGCCGGATCGCCGAGGAAGCCCTTGTCCTCGATCAACGTCCCGTCGCGATCGAGAAACACCGCCGGCCGCGGCGTGCCGGTCATGCGAACAACAGCTCTTGTTCGACCAGGTCGCAGATGATGTGGCCGAGCGTGATGTGCACTTCTTGCACGATGGCGCTGTAGCCGTCGGGGCCCATCAGCACCAGGTCGGAGATTTCCGCGAGCGGGCCGCCGCCGTTGCCGGTGAACGCGACCGTCGTCGCGCCGCGTTTGTTCGCTTCTTCGATCGCGCGCAGGATGTTCGGCGATTTGCCGCTGGTCGTGATGCCGACCACGACGTCACCCGGCTGCACGAACGCTTCGACCTGGCGCGCGAACACGTTCTCGTAACCGAAGTCGTTGCCGATCGCGGTGAGGGCGCTGGTGTTCACCGAGAGCGCCTCCGACGGCAAGCCGCCGCGCTCGCGCAAGAACCGCCCGCTGAATTCGGCGGCGAGATGCTGCGCGTCGGCCGCGCTGCCGCCGTTGCCGCACCACAGCACCTTCTTCCCGTTGCGGAACGCGTCGACCATGGCGGCAACGATCGCCGCGACTTGATCCGGATAGCGCTGGGCGTCGAGCTGACCGCGACGGTCGGCGAGCAGTTCGTGAAAACTGCGGCGTTGCGAGAAATCCGGCATTACGACTCGATCCAGAAGAGATCGTCGCCGAGCGAGACGAGCTCGCCGTTCTTCGGTAGCACGCGGCTCACGACGCCGGCGTATTCGCTCGTGATCTCGTTCATCAATTTCATTGCCTCGAGGATGCACAGCACCTGACCCTCGGCGACACGTTCGCCGACCGTGACGAACGGCGGCGACGCGGGCGAGGATGCTGCATAGAACACGCCGACGACCGGTGCGGTCACGCGTTTGACGTTGGCCGGCGGTCCGCCGGCGGGCGCGGCGGCCGGGGCGCCGCTCGTCACCGGCCCGGGCGCGGCCGGCACGGCCAACCCGTTGGGCGCGGGCACGACCAGCGGCGCGGCGGCGGCCGGTTCGCGCCGGACGAGTTCGTATTCCGTGTCACCGACCTTCAGCCGGATCGCGTCCAGGTCGAATTCACGTAGGATCTCGCCGAGCGCACGAATGCGGTCGGCTTCCGTTTCAGCCATCAGGTGAGCGCTTCGACGAGTGCGGTCGCGACTCTATCCGGGCTTGCGCCCAGTGGAAGGCGGCGGTCGGTGCGCGCGTCGAGATCGCGCAGCACGAATTCGCCCGCGGCGAGCTCGTCGTCGCCGAGGATCAGCGCGTACCGCGCCCGATTCTTATCGGCCAGCTTGAAGTGCGCGGTCAGCCGACGGTCGCCGTAGTCGATGTACGTCGGCGCACCGCCGTGCGCGCGCAAGGCGGCGACGATCGGCACCATCCGGTCGCGCGCCGCCGGCCCGAGCGGGATCGCCTGGATGCCGCGACGCGGCGCGACGGCGTCGCCCTGCGCCGCCGCCACCATCAGCAGAAAGCGTTCGAGGCCGAGACCGAAGCCGACCGCGGGCGTCGCGGGACCGCCGAGCGATTCGACGAGGCGATCGTAGCGGCCGCCGCCGCAGACGGTGCTCTGCGCGCCGAGCGCGTCCGAGGTGATCTCGAAGACCGTGCGCGTGTAGTAGTCGAGGCCGCGCACGATGTGCGGGTCGACCACGTAGCGGATGCCGCTCGCGTCGAGGTAGCCGCGCACCGCGTCGAAGTGCGCGCGACACGCGTCGCACAGCACGTCGGCGAACGTCGGCGCGCTGGCCACGAACGGCGCGTCGGCCGGCGACTTCGAATCGAGGATGCGGAGCGGATTGCGCTCGAGACGGCGCTGCGAATCCTCGGAGAGGTCGGCCGCGTGCGGACGGAAGTGCGCGAGCAGCGCATCGCGATAGCGCGGCCGGCAGACGTCGTCGCCGACCGAATTCAGCCGCACGGTGACGCCGCCGAGCGCGTAGCGATCGAGCAGCGCCGTCGCGACGCCGATCACCTCGACGTCGGCTTCGGGGCCGGCGAAGCCGTAGCACTCGATGCCGAATTGGTGCGCTTCGCGGTAGCGTCCGGCTTGCGGGCGTTCGTACCGGAAGATCGAGCCGATGTAGAACAGCCGCTGCGGTCCCTCGGCGAAGAGCGAGTGCTCGATGCACGCGCGCACGACGGGCGCCGTCCACTCCGGCCGCAGCGTCATGCTGCGATCGCCCTTGTCCTTGAACGTGTACATCTCTTTTTCGACGATGTCGGTCGTCTCGCCGACGCCGCGCACGAAGAGCTCGGTCGACTCGAACGTCGGGGTCCGTATCTCGCCGTAGCCGAAGCGCTCGGCGATCTCACGTGCATGTCGTTCCAGCCGATTCCACTCGGCGGACACCGGCGGCAGCACGTCCTTCGTACCGCGCGGCGCGCTGATCCGGTTCACCATCCGGCAGGTACGCCGCCCCGATGGAACCGCCCTCGGGTGTGCTACACTTCATCGTACTTCCGCGCCCCGAGGTCGCCCATGCCCGACGACAGCCCCGGACTCCGCCGTCTCCCCGTCCGCATGATCAAGTGGCTGGGCCACGACATCTTGAAGGATCACCCGTTGGCACGGATGCTGCACGAGAGCCGCGCGGCGGCCGCGGCCCAAGAGAAGAAGCTCCCGCTGCAGGAGCGGCCGTCGTATCAGATCCGCCAGCAGCGGATCTTCGCCCGCGGCCGTTACGGCGACAACGTGATCGCGAAGCCACCCGAGGAAGCGCCCGCCGCGGCCGACATCGTCGACGCTGCCGAGCCGGCGGCGGAGCTCGAAACCCCGCCCGAGGGCTGAAGGCGGGCGCCGAGCCTAGACCAGGCGCTCGCGTCGCAGCGCCATCAGCATCGTCTGGTGCACGCGGCCGGCGATCTGCTCACCGGCGAAGTCGTCGTTGTAACGCATGCCCGGGCGAGGAGCGATCGCCTCGTCCTCCGCGGGCGCGCCTCGGATTTCGGCGACGCAGCACAGATCGCTGCTCGCCATCACGCGCCAGCGATTCTGCGCGATCAGCATCGAGGGCCAGACCGTCTCGAACAGCGGCACGCTCCACAAGAAGCGGTCGAAGAACGTCAGGTCGTTGGGCTCGATCTGGGAGAGCAGCGGAATCGGTGCGTGCGTGATCAACCCGCTCAGATCGTCGCCGAGCGCGCGCAGGGCACGGCCCGTCTGATAGCTCGCGTTCGTGTCGTCGTCGGTCCATGAGGCGCGCATGCCGGCGGTCTGACTCTCGAGCGCGATATCGACCAAACGCGCGTTCCCGATCGGCACGTCCGGTCGCGCGGCCATGTGACGGCGCACCAGTTCGGCGAACCGATCGCGCTCGACCGGCAGGTGCAGACCGCTCACGGTCACGCGCGGTTTGCGCGCGTACGTCGCCATGTTGCGGATCGATCCATCGCCGAAGAAGCGGTTCCCGACCGCGATGATCACGCGCGAACCGGTGTCGCTCGCCTTCTCGGCAACGGCGCGGAAGAACACGTCGCGCGTGTCGCGTGGGATCATCCCGTCGGGGCCGAGCGTCAACGTCGCCGTGACGGGCTCACCGGTCGCGAGGGTGCGAACGCGATCGTGGGCGGCTTCCGCAAGCGCGCGCACCCGCGCTTCGTCGGCCTTCACCGTGTAGAAGTCGAGCGTGACGGCGACGCCGTTCTGCACGAGCCACGGGATGTTGTTCGGCTGCAGGATCGACGGCAAGCCGAAGGCCTCGAGATCGTCGACGTTCGCATCCCAGGCCCAGATCGCGATACGGATCGGCGTCAACGCGCGGCTTCCGTCTCCGGGAGGCGCTCGCGGCGAAACGTCATCAGCATCGCCTGGTGATGGCGGCCGTTGAGGTGCTCGTGCACGTACTCATCGTTGTAGAGCATGCCGTCGTGCGTCTCGTGCACGTGCACGTCGTTCTCGACGCTCGCCGCATTCAATTCGGCAACGAAGAGGAGATCGCTGCTGGCCAGCACGCGCCAGCGATTCTGCGCGATCAACATCGACGGCCAGAGGTGATCGATCATGTACATGTTCCACTCGTGCTGTTCGAAGAACGCGATGTCTTGCGGCTCGAAGGAACACAGGATAGGCGTCGGCACGTGAAACGTAAACGTGTAGAGATCGTCGGTGATCTGCCGCAGCGAACCGCTGGTGGAGTACGTCGCATTCCGGTCGACGTCGGCGATCGACGCGCGGACACCCTCGATCAAGCTGTCGAAGGCGATGTCGACGAGCCGCGCGTTGGAGACGCTCGAACCCCCGGTCACCGCGTGATGGTGCGCGAGCAATTCGCTGAAGCGCTCGCGCTTCACGCGCAGGTAGAGCCCGCTCACCGTGATGCCGGGCTTCTGGCCGTACGTCACGAGCGTGCGCAGCGACCCGTCGCCGTAGTACATGTCGGCCAAGATGAAGATCTGCGGCGCGCGCGTCTCGACGCCGCGGTGCAGCACCGCTTTGAGAAACTCGATCTTGATGTCGTAGGTCGACGGCTTGGCGTCGGCGACGTGGAACGTGGCCGACACGTCGGCATCCGGCGCGAGCGCACGCAGTTGCGTCGCGAGCGCCTCGCCGAGCCGGCCGACCACCGCGGCGCTCCAGCTCACCGTGTAGAAGTCGAGCACCAGCGGATAGCCGTTGCGCACGAGCCACGGAAGATTGTCGGGCTGCAGGATCGACGGCAGACAGAACGTCGTGAAATCGTCGATCCCGCGTCCCCAGATCCAGATCGCCAACCGGATCGGCGTCCTCATCGGGGCCGAGTTGGGCGCCCGATGCGAGCCGACCTGGAACGCGCCGCGCTACGTCGCGGGAGCGGCGGCCTGACGCGGCTCGAGCAGCTCGATCGGAATGCCGTTGGGGTCTTCGACGAAGGCGATCCAGCGCGTTCCGCTCGGCGGTTTCTTCGGTTCGGTGAGGATCTTCACGCCGACGGCGCGGAGGTGCTCGATCGTCGAAGCCATGTCGCCGTCGATCTCGAGCGCGAGGTGCTCGTAGCGGTTGCCGAGCGCGTACGGCGGGTGATCTTCGAGGTCGTAGACGAGCTCGATGTACGAGTCCCAGTCGTTGCCGACGAACGCCATGTCGGCGTTGCCGGGATAGTGGTGCGGACCGCCGAGGAGTTTCAGTCCGAGTTTGTTCGTATAGAAATCGATCGACGCGGGCATGTCGTTGACGAAGATCGACGTGTGCAAAAAGCGCGGCATACGGTCTCTTATACCATCTTTACGGGTCCTTTCTCCCGGAGATGCAATTGAGCGGGGCATGAAAAAAGACGAAGAGGCCGTAGCGGCTCCGTCGTTTCATGGTGCGCGCGCCGCGGGCGGCAAGTCGCTCGAAGCGGCGGTCGGCGCGCAAGTGCGCGCGCTGCGCAAGCGGAACGACATCACCGTGCTGGATCTCGCGACGCAGGCGGGTCTCTCGATCAGCATGCTCTCCAAGATCGAGAACGGACAAACCTCGCCGTCGCTCGCGACGCTGCAAGGACTCGCAGCCGCGCTCAACGTTCCGATCTCCACGTTCTTCACGAAGTACGACGAAAAGCACGATGCGACGTACGTGAAATCGGGCAAGGGACTGCTCATCGAACGCCGCGGCACGCGCTCGGGCCACCGGTATCAGTTGCTCGGCCACTCCGTCTCGAGCGAAGTCGGCGTCGAGCCCTACCTGATCACGCTCACCGACGAAGCCGATCCCTACCCCGTGTTCCAGCACGAGGGCGTCGAGTTCATCTATATGCTGAGCGGCGAAGTCGTCTACCGCCACGCCGACAAATCGTACGTGCTCAAGAAGGGCGACTCGCTGTTCTTCGACTCCTCGGCGCCGCACGGGCCCGAAGACCTGCGCAAGCTGCCGATGCAGTATCTTTCGATCATCGTGTATCCGCGCGAGCGGCGGCACAGCGATGTTTCTCCCTAGGAAAATAACTTTCCCGAGATTGACGCTGGCCGCCCGGCTGCGGTATAGTCCCCGTGATGTGCGGGATCGTCGGCCTCTTTCTCAAGGATCGCGGGCTCGAACCCGACTTGGGCCGCTACCTCGTGCCGATGTTGACCTCGATGGCGGCCCGCGGGCCCGACAGCGCGGGCGTCGCCGTCTACGGGCCGCCGGCCGCCGCGACCGTGAAGATCACGCTCGCGCGGCGCACGCCGGAGGCGACGTTCGACGCCGTGGCGGCGCTCGCCGGAGAGACGGCGCACGGCGCGCCGGTCGTGCGCGGTGACCACGCCGTCTTCGCCATCGACGCGGCAGCGGCCGACGAGATCCTCGCGCGCATCCGCGCCGAGTTGCCGGCGTTCGACGTGACGGCGGCCGGCAACCGGATCGAAATCTACAAAGATGTCGGCACGCCCGCCGAGGTCGCGGGCAAACTCGACCTCGTGGCCGTCGGCGGGACGCACGCGATCGGCCACACGCGCATGGCGACCGAATCGGCGGTGACGGTCAACGGCGCGCACCCCTTCTCGACCGGTCGCGACCAGTGCCTCGTCCACAACGGCTCGCTCTCCAACCACCATTCGCTGCGCCGCCGGCTCGCGCACGACGGCGTGCGCTTCGCGACCGACAACGACTCGGAGGTCGCGGCCGCCTACCTCAGCCGGCAGATGGCGAACGGCCGCGACCTGCGCGGCGCGCTCGAAGCCGCGCTCGCCGACCTCGATGGCTTCTATACGTTCGTGGTCGGCACGGAACGCGGCTTCGCGGTGTTGCGCGATCCGGTCGCCTGCAAGCCCGCCGTGATGGCCGAGACCGACGCGTACGTCGCCTTCGGATCGGAATACCGCGCGCTCGCCGCGTTGCCGGGGATCGCCGCGGCACGCGTGTGGGAGCCGGCCCCGGCCACGGTCTACGTGTGGGAACACGCGGCGTGAGAACGGCCGACGCCGCGATCGCCGACCTCGACGTGATGCCGCTGCGGGAGCTCAACGCCGCGTTCCACGCACCCGACGTGGCCGCGATCGCGCCGGTGTGGCGGGTGAAGAACCCCCACGGGGCACACGCGCTCGCGTGCGGCATCGATGCGCCGATCGCGATCGACATCGATGGACACGTCGGGTACTACTGCGCGGGCATGAACCAGCAGGCCACGGTCCACATCCACGGCAACGCGGGCACCGGCGTCGCCGAGAACATGGCCTCGGGCACCGTGATCGTCGACGGCGACGCGAGCCAATCGGCCGGCGCATCGGGGCTCGGCGGCCTCTTGCACGTGCGCGGCAGTGCCGCCGCGCGCTGCGGCATCTCGATGAAGGGCATCGACGTGGTCGTGCGCGGCGACGTCGGGCACCTCGCCGCGTTCATGGGCCAAGCCGGCACGCTGATCGTGTGCGGCGACGCGGGCGAGGGCCTGGGCGATTCGCTCTACGAAGCGCGATTGTTCGTGCGCGGCCGGGTCGCAAGCCTCGGCGCGGATTGCATCGAGAAGCCGCTGCGCGAGGGCGACCGCGCGACGCTCGCGGCGCTGCTCGAACGCTGCGGTGAGCACGGTGTCGATCCGGCGGACTTCCGCCGCTACGGCTCCGCGCGCCGCCTCTATCACTTCCACGTCGATCACGCCGGGGCGTACTGATGGCATCCGCACGCGGATCGGCGTTGCCGCCCGTGTTCTCGGCGACGTTCGACGAATTCTCGCTCGCCGAAATCCGCCGCGCCGCAGCGACCGGCGTGTACGACATCCGCGGCATGGGGGCGAAGCGCCGGCTGCCGCACTTCGACGATCTCCTGCTGCTCGGCGCGAGCATCTCGCGCTATCCGCTCGAAGGCTATCGCGAGAAGTGCGACACGCGCGTGACGATCGGCGCGCGCTTCGCCTCGAAGCCGATCGAACTCGCGATCCCGATCACCATCGCCGGGATGAGCTTCGGCGCGCTCTCGGCGCAGGCGAAAGAAGCGCTCGGGCGCGGTGCGTCGGCGATGGGCACGAGCACGACCACCGGCGACGGCGGCATGACCGCCGAGGAACGCCGCCATTCGACGCAGCTCGTGTATCAGGTGTTGCCGTCGCGCTACGGGCTCAACGCCGACGATCTGCGGCGCGCCGACGCGATCGAAATCGTGGTGGGTCAGGGCGCGAAGCCCGGCGGCGGCGGCATGCTGCTCGGTCAGAAGATCGATGAACGCGTCGCCGCGATGCGCACGCTGCCCGCCGGGATCGATCAGCGCTCGGCCTGCCGCCATCCGGATTGGACCGGACCCGACGACCTCGCGATCAAGATCCTCGAACTGCGAGAGATCACCGACTGGCGCACGCCGATCTACGTGAAGGTCGGAGCGAGCCGGCCGTATTACGACACCGCGCTCGCGGCCAAGTCGGGCGCCGACGCGGTGGTGATCGACGGCATGCAAGGCGGCACGGCCGCCACGCAGACGACGTTCATCGAGAACGTCGGCCTGCCGACGATCGCCGCGATCCGGCCCGCCGTGGCGGCACTCGAGGAACTCGGCCTGTATCGCACGGTGCAGTTGATCGTCTCGGGCGGCATCCGCAGCGGCGCCGACGTCGCGAAGGCGCTCGCGCTCGGTGCCGATGCCGTGTCGATCGGGACCGCGGCGCTCGTCGCGCTCGGCGACAACGATCCGGCCTACGAGGCCGAGTATGCGGCGCTCGGCACGACCGCCGGTGCCTACGACGCGTGGCACGAGGGACGCGATCCGGCCGGGATCACCACGCAAGACCCCGTGCTCGCCGCGCGGCTCGACCCGGTCGCCGCCGGCAAGCGGCTCGCCAACTATCTCTCGGTGCTCACGCTCGAGACGCAAGCGCTCGCGCGCGCCTGCGGCAAATCGCACGTGAACCATCTCGAACCGGAGGATCTGGTGGCGCTGACGGTCGAGGCCGCCGCGATGGCGCGCGTGCCGCTCGCGGGGACCGATTGGATTCCCGGCAACCCCACCATGGCGCGAGGCGACGCGTGACGCTCGATCTCGCAGCCGTCGCCCGCGAGCGCAACATCACGTACTTCTTGATCTGCTTCGCCGACTTGAGCGGCACGCCGCGCGCAAAACTCGTTCCCGCGTCGGCGATCGGCGCGATGGCGCAGACGGGCGCGGCCTTCGCCGGCTTCGCAACCTGGCTCGACATGACGCCGGCCGATCCGGATCTCTTCGCGCTGCCCGATCCCGACAGCCTCATGCAATTGCCGTGGAAGCCCGAGATCGGCTGGCTCGCCGCCGATCCGTGGATGAACGGCGCGCCCGTCGCGCACGCGCCGCGCAACGTGCTCAAACGCGCGATCGCCGCTGCGGCCGCCGCCGGGTTCCGCATGAAGTCGGGCGTCGAGTGCGAGTATTTTCTGCTGGCACCCGACGGCGAGAGCATCGCCGACGCGACCGACACGCAAGAGAAGCCGTGTTACGACCAGGCCGCGTTGATGCGCCGCTTCGACGTGATCGCCGAGATCTGTGAGGCGATGCAGACGCTGGGCTGGGGCCCGTATCAGAACGATCACGAAGACGGCAACGGGCAGTTCGAGATGAACTGGACGTACGACGACGCGCTCGTCACCGCGGACCGGCATCTCTTCTTCAAGTACATGGTCAAGACGATCGCCGAGAAGCACGCGCTGCGCGCGACGTTCATGCCGAAGCCGTTCGCGCACCTCACCGGCAGCGGCGCGCACACGCACGTCTCGCTCTGGGACGCGGCGACGGGCAGCAGCAATCTCTTTCTCGCAAGCGACGACCCCAAGGGACTCTCGCCGCTCGCGTACGCGTTCATCGGCGGTCTGCTGCACGCGGCCGAGGCCTTGTGCGCCGTGACGAATCCGACGGTGAACTCCTACAAGCGCATCAACGCGCCGCGCACGACCTCGGGCGCGACGTGGGCACCGCAAGCGATCACCTACGCGGGCAACAACCGCACGCACATGATCCGCATCCCCGAACCCGGTCGCTTCGAATTACGGCTGCCCGACGGTGCGGCGAATCCCTATCTTCTGCAGGCGGCGATCCTCGCCGCGGGGCTCGACGGCATCGCGCACGATCGCGATCCGGGCCCGTGCCTGGAGATCAACATGTACACCGACGGCGGCAGCGTCGACGCGCGCGAACTCCCGCACAACCTGCTCGACGCCGTGCGCGCGTTTCGCGCCTCGTCGGTGTTCGAGCACGCGTTCGGCGATGAGTTCGTGACCGCATACGCGCGCCAGAAGTTGGCGGAATGGCAGAGCTTCAGCGGCCACCTCACCGGCTGGGAACGCCGCACGACGCTCGACTGTTGATCTACGACGCGATCGTCGCCGGGCTCGGCGGGATGGGCAGCAGCGTGGCCGCACACGCGGCGAGTCGCGGCATGCGCGTGCTCGGCCTCGAGCAGTTCGCGCGCGTGCACGATCGCGGATCGTCGTGCGGCCAATCGCGCATCATCCGCAAAGCGTACTTCGAAGACCCGGCCTACGTGCCGCTGCTGCATCACGCCTATGCCGAGTGGCGTGCGCTCGAGGCGGCGACGGGCCTCGCCATCTTCCGCGAAACGGGCGTGCTGCTCGCCGGATCGCCCGCCTATGCGTCGGTGTGCAACGCGCGTGCGAGCGCCATCATGCACGATATCCCCTACGAAGAACTCGATGCGGAAGCGATCGTACGGCGGTATCCGCGCTTCGCGCCGCGACGCGACGAGATCGCGATCTTCGAGCCGCACGCGGGACTGGTCGTGCCGGAGACGGCGATCGAAGCGCACCTCCGCGTCGCCGAGGACGCGGGTGCGACGCTCCGCTTCGATTGCGCGCTCGCCGATTGGCGCGCGAGCGGCCACGGCACCTATGTCGTTGCTGCGGCCGACGGCAGCCGCTACGAAGCGCGCCGCATCGTGCTCTGCCTCGGCGCGTGGTTCGAGCAGGCGGCGCGCGCGGCCGGAATTCCGCTCGTGGTGGAGCGCCGCGTGCAGTTCTGGTTCGGACCGGCGAGCGACGGCTACGGCCCGCAGGAGCTGCCGACGTTTCTCATCGACCGCGACGATCAGCCCTCGCGCATGTACGGCTTTCCCGATCTCGGCGCAGGCGTCAAGGCGGCGTTCCATTCGCTCGGCGTCGCGACGCATGCGGACGAGCTCGATCGCGCGATCCACGCGGGCGATCTCGCGCCGTTGCGCGCCGCGCTCGAGGCGTGGATCCCCGGCGCGACCGCGACGTATCGTGGCGGGAAGGTCTGCATGTATACGCTCACGCCCGACGAGCACTTCGTGCTCGGCCCGCATCCCGACGATCCGAACGTGATCCTCGCCGGCGGGTTCTCCGGCCACGGTTTCAAGTTCGCCTCGGCGGTCGGCGACGTCGTTGCCGACCTGCTCGAGAACGGCGCGACGCGCCACCCGATCGGCTTTCTCTCGCCGAACCGGTTCAGGCCACCAGCAGCGTAAACTTCGCTTCTTGGGCCGCATTGATCGCCGCGACGCCCGCGGGCACGAGCAACGTGCCGGGCAAGAAGTGCGCGACCATTTCGGCATGCAGCGCGACGACCTGATCGCGCGTCACCGTGGTACCGGCCGGCGCGAACTGCTTGGCGGCATACGCGGCGACGCCGCTGAGCGCGTTGTTACACACGAAGAACGACGCACCGTGCTTGGCGACGAGGTCGCGGTACGCCGCGCCGTGCGGGTTCGCGGTGACCGGTTTCTCCGCTGCCTTGGCATCAACCGGCTTCGCGGTGCCGGACTCCGCGTTCCACTTCGCCAACAGCGCGCCGATCGGGTACTTCGCCCACAGCGGGTCGTCGAGCGCGAGCAACACGGAGGGCCCATGATAGAGCACGGCGGCCGCGTGGAAGCTCTGCGGCCCCGCGTTGAACCCGATCGGATCGCTATACGCGTTGAGCGAATTCTGCATGAACGCGAGCGCATCGGAGGCATCGGCGAACGACTTCGCCGAGACGAGCTGGCGATGCGGATACGGCCGGTTCAGCACCGCGCTGAATGCCGCCACGTCGAACGTGAACGGAACCACGCCGCCCACGTCGGGTGCGCTTGAAGCCGCGGGCGACGGCGCCGCGGCCGGCACGTCGGCGGCGGGCGCCGCGCGCGTGGTCGCACCGGCTGCCGCGAACACGGTGGCGCCGGCGACGAACGCGCGGCGTGACACATCGAATCGTTCCATAGCGGCGCTCTACGACGGCTGCGGCGCGCGTACCCATCGGGCCGGCGCGGGCACGAACGTGACGGCGAGCGCGCCGCACAGGATCAGTCCCGCGAATACGGTGACGATCGTCCACGCTTCGTGCGAGACGATCGAGGCGGTGATGCCGACCGCCAGCGCCGTATACTGCGCGCCGATCGTCGCGACGGAGACGCCGAGGCGGCGCACCGCGCGCGCGTACGCCGTCTGCGCGAACACGTTCGATCCGAGCACGATCTCGCCGAAGAACCACCCGCCCGCGGCGGGCGTCGCGAGCACGTGCGGCACGCCGCGCAACGCTTCCGGCGCGGCGACCGCAGCCAGGCCGGCCACCGTTCCCATCGCGATCACGCCGACCACGCTCATCGTGAAGAGCGACGAAACGCGCGGGCCGACGTAGCGCAGCAACACGGCGTAGACCGCGAACGCCGCGAGCCACACGAGCATGAGCGCATCGCCGACGATGCCCGAGCGGCCACCGGTCTGCGCGCTCGCGAGCAGCGCGACGCCGGCGACGCCGAGCGCGAGCGCGATCCGCTGGCGCAGCCCGATCGGCAGGCGGAACACGAGCGCGGCGACGAGCGAGTTCGTCACCGGCGACGTGCCGATCAGAAACGCGATGTGCGCGACCGACGTGTGCTGCGCGGCGATCGAGAACACGGTGCTGATCCCGAGCCCGAAGCAGATGCCCGCCGCCACGACCGCGATCCAGCGTCGCGCATCGAGTCGCGGCCGTTCGAACGCGAGCGTCGCGCCGAGCATGACGACGAACGCGGGCAACGACCAGGCCGCACGCGCGACGGCCACCGACGTACCGTCGAACGCGGCCGGATCGGCAGCGAACATCGCCTTGGTCGCCGGCGCCAAGAGCCCCCACCCGACGCCGACGACGACCACGAAGATCGCATCGATCGGGACGCGCTTCACGCCCGTCAGACGCCGGCGAAGCGCGCGCAGGCGAAGGGCGCGGTCAGCGCCGCGCCGACCAAAAATGCGCCGACGAAGATCGCCGCGGCACGCAGCGGACCGAAGCCCAGGATCGCGAGCACGACCGGCGCGATCACGAGCGTCGTGATCCCCGCATCGTGAAACGGCTGCAACGCGATCGATCCGTCGAGCCCGCGCTGCACCCAGAAATGCTCGGCGACGCGCGCGACGACGCCGAGCACGATGGCGTACGCGACGAGCCGGATGAAGAACCCCGTCAGCGCGCGCATCGTCAGTGCAGGAAGTAGCGATAGCTCGAGAAGACGAGCGCGATGTTCCGTTCGTCGGCGGCGGCGATCACGTCGGCGTCGCGGATCGAGCCCGCGGGCGCGATCACGGCGGTGCAGCCGGCGTCGGCCGCCGCGATCAAGCCGTCGGCGAACGGGAAGAACCCGTCGCTCGCGCAGGCCGCGCCCCGGGCATAGGCCGCCGCGCGCTCGCCCGCGATCCGTACCGCACTCACGCGGTTCGTTTGCCCCGCGCAGATGCCACGTGAAACCGCATCGCGCGCCACCACGACCCCGTTCGACTTCACGTGCCGCACGATGTCCCAGGCGAAGATCAGATCGCGCCACTCGCTCGGTTTGGGCGCGCGCTGCGAGACGACGCGCCAGGTCTCGGGCGGCGCGGCCGGATCGTCGTCCTCGGCCAACACCCCGCCGAGCGCGGAGCGCACGCGCAGTTCGCTCGCGATGCGGGCGGGCGCATCGGGATCGAAGCGCATGATGCGCAGGTTCTTCTTGCGCCGCAAACGGGCGAGCGCATCGTCGTCGAACGCCGGCGCGGCCACGATCTCGAGGAAGAATGCCGCCAGGGCCTCGGCCGTCGCGAGGTCGACCGCGCCGTCGAGCGCGATGATGCCGCCGTAGGCGCTGATCGGATCGGCGTCGAGCGCTTCGCGCACCGCCTCGGCGACCGTGGGCCGCTCGGCGACGCCGCAGGGCACCGTGTGCTTCACGATCGCGACGCGCCGGCGCGGCAAGGGCAGTTCGGCCGGCGGCTCCACGCCGAGCGGCGCGCGCACCAGCATGCGCAACGTCGCGTCGAGGTCGAGCAGGTTGTTGTACGAGAGCGCCTTGCCGCCGAGTTGTTCGGGCAGCTGCGCTTCGCGCGCGAGGTAGAACGCGGCGCGGTCCTGCGGGTTCTCGCCATAGCGCAGCGGCTGCGCGATCGGCACGGTCAGCGCGAGCGAGCCCGGTAGTTCGTTCGCGAGCAGCCCCGATTCGAGATAGCGCGCGATCGCCGAATCGTATTCGGCGGTGCGCTCGTACGCGCGCGTCGCGAAGCGGCGGCGCGCGTCGCGATCGCAGCCGCCGGGCAGCGCGGCGATCGCTTCGGCGTACTGCTCCGGATCGCTGAGCACGGTGACGCGCTCGAAGTTCTTCGCCGCCGCGCGCAGCAGCGAGACGCCGCCGATGTCGATCTGCTCGATCGCCTCGTGCAACGTCGCCCCGCTGCGCGCAACGGTCTTCTCGAACGGATAGAGGTTGACGACGACGGTCGAGATCAGCGGGATGTCGTACGTGGCGGCTTCGGCCTCGTGCGTCGCGTCGTTGGTGTCGCGCAGGATGCCGCCGAACACGTTGGGGTGCAGCGTCTTCACGCGGCCGTCGAACATCGCGGGAAAGCCCGTGAGATCCTCGACGTCGCGTACGTCGAGACCGGCCGCGCGCAGGTGCGTGGCGGTGCCGCCGGTGGCATAGATGGTCGTCCCTGCGCCGGCCAGGGCGCGGGCGAGTTCGACGACGCCGTCCCGGTCGTAGACCGAGATCAGCGCCGCGGCGGCGTTATCCGGCAACCGTGACCTCGCGCCGTTCCTCGCCGGCCGCCGTCATCGCGTCGAGATCGGGCGTCGGTGCGACCGCCTCGGCATCGAGCGTCGCCGAGATGATCGACGAGACGCCCGGCTCCTGCATCGTCACGCCGTACATGCGCGCGGCGAGCTCCATCGACTTCTTGTTGTGCGTGACGATCAGCATCTGCGCTTCGCCCGCGACCTCGCGCACCATCGCGGAGAGGCGCTCGACGTTCGCGTCGTCGAGTGCCGCGTCGACCTCGTCGAGCAGATAGAACGGCGACGGCTTCACCTTGATCAGCGCGAAGATCAGCGCGGCCGCGGTCATCGCGCGTTCGCCGCCCGAGAGCGCGGTGAGCGAGGTCATCTTCTTGCCCGGCGGCTGCACCGCGATCTCGATGCCGGTCTCCGAGAGATGCTCGGGGTTCGTCTGCCACATCTTCGCCTCGCCGCCCGGGAACAGCCGCGCGAACGTCTCGGCGAAGCGCGTGCTCACCGCCTCGAACGTTTCGTTGAACTGCACCTGGCACGAGACCTCGATCTCCGCGATCGTGGCCAGCAGCGTGTCGCGCGCCTTCTGCAAATCCTCCATCTGATCGCGCAGAAACTTCTCGCGTTCGATCAGCTCGGCTTGATCGGCCTCGGCGTTGAGGTTGACGTTGGCGCCGAGGCGCGCGAGCTCGTCGCGCAAGCGCGGCAGTTCCTCGGCGACCTCGTCGGGTTCGTTCGCGTAGCGTTCCACCACGTCGCGCTGCTCGTCGTCGGTCGCCGGATGCTGCGCGAACGACTGCACCAGCATGCCGAGTTCGGCATCGATCTCGGCCAGGCGGCGGCGCGAGCCTTCGCCCGCGGCACTCGCATCGCGATCCTCGGCGTGCGCGATGCGCTCGTCGGCTTCGCGCTGCGCGAGCGCGTTCGCCACCGACTCGCGCCGGCCGTTCGCGTCGAGCACGGCCGCATCGGCGGCGGCAACCGCTTCGCGCGTCACCGCGAGGCGTTCGGTCTCCGCGGCGATCTGCTCGCGCAGCGACTCGAGTTCGTGCAGCGCCGTCTCGCGCGCGATCGCCACGCGCTCGGAGTCGGCATCGAGCAGGCCGAGGCGCGTGGTGAGACCTTCCCGTTCGGTCGAGAGCGACGCGAACGTCTCGCGCAGCGAGCTCGCTTCGGCCGCCACGTCGCGTTGCGTGGTCTCGGCCGTCGCGATCCGTTCGCGCGCGCCGGCGAGTTCCGCTTCGAGCGTGCCGCGCTGATCCTCGAGGCCGGCCGCGTCGACCGCGGTCCCCTCGAGCGCGGCATGCGTCTGCTGCGCGCCGGCGAGTTCGCCGTCGAGCGCCGCCCGGCGCGTTTCGACCGCGCGCGACTCGCCGCCGAGGCGTTCGATGTCGCTCGCCGCACTCGTGCGCCGCGCGCGCGCGTCGCGCAGCGCCGCTTCGGCTTCGGCGGCCGCGTGAAGCGCGACGTCGCGCGCGGCGCCGGCCGCGTCGAGGTCGGCCTTGCTCGCGAGCCCGTCGCGTTCGATCTGCTCGAGTTCCGCGCGCAGTTGCGGAATGCGTTCGCGCAAGCCCTGCGCCTGCGCGCGCCGGCCGAGGATCGAACGCTCGCGGCGGTTGCGGCCGCCGGTGATCGCGCCGCCGCCGAGGATCTGTTCGCCCTCGAGCGTGACGATCGAGTCGCGGAAGTTCTCGCCGCGCACGAGCGCGATGCCGGTGCGCAAGTCGTCGACCACCAGCGTGCGGCCGACGAGGAACGCGACGATGCCGCGATAGCGCTCCTCGCTGCGCACGAGCTCGTGCGCGTAACCGATGATGCCGGGGCGGCCGGCGAGGTGGTTCGCGAGCCGGTGACCGTCGCGCTGGCGCAGCGTGTCGAGCGGCAGAAAGGTCGCGCGGCCGGCCTCGCGTTCGCGCAGGTAGACGACGGCGCGTTCGGCGTCTTCGCTCGTCGCCGTGACGATGTTCGAGAGGCCCGCGCCGAAGGCGACGTCGAGCGCACGAGCGTAGCGCTCGTCGACGTCGACCAAGCTCGAGACCACGCCGTCGAGACCGCTCAGCTCGCCGCGTTGCGCGGCGTCGATCACCGCACGCGTGCCCGGCACGTGGCCTTCGAGCGTCGCTTCGAGTTCCTCGATCGTGTGCAGGCGCGATTCCGCCGCGCTCAGTTCGCTTGCCACGTGGCGATAGCGCGCTTGCAGTTCGGCGACGCGCGTTGCGGCTGCCTCGCCGCGCGCACCCGCGGCGGTCGCGAGGTCGCGTTGCACGGCCGCATCGCGTTCGTACGCGGCGGCCGATGCATCGCAGGCCGCGAGCGTGGCGTGCGTTTCGGCCGCGCGGTCGTGCAGGCGCACGCGGTCGGCTTCGAGCCGGTCGCGTTCGGCTTCGAGCCGCGCGATCTCGTTGCGCGTCGCGGCCAGCCGCGCTCTGCGCTCGGCTTCGCTCGCGGCGCGCTCGGCGACGATCGCTTCCACCTTGCGCAGCGCCGCGTAGATGCCGTCGAGCGCGCCGCGCGCCTCGGCGACCGCGGCGGTCGCGGCGGCTTCGCGTTCGCGCACCTCGTCGGTACGCGCGCCGAGCGGTTCGAGCGCCGCGTGCAATTCGGCGATGCGCGCGCGCAACGACTCGCGTTCCGACTCGACCCGGTCGCGATCGGCGACGGTGGCGTGCGACTGCGCGTCGAGCACGTCGCGCCGCGCGCTCGCGGCGGCCAGATCCGCTTCGATGCGTGAGGCGGTCTCGCGCACGCGCTGCGCTTCGATGCGCCGTTCCTCGCGTTCGAGTTCGAGCGTGTAGAGCTGCGCACGCAGCGTCTCGGCCTCGGCGCCGAGCGTCGCCGCGCGCGCGGCCGCGGCGACCTGCACCGCCTCGAAGCGCGCGGCATCGGCCGCGACGCGTTCGCGTTCGTCGCGCCGCGCGGCGCTCGCGCGCAGATACGAGAGGATCTCGAGATCGCGCACCCGCGTCGTGAGGCGGCGGTAGCGCTTCGCGCGCCGCACCTGCGTCTCGAGTTCGGGCACGCGCCGTTCCAACTCGGCGATCAGATCGTTGACGCGGATCGCGTTCTGTTCGGTCGCGTCGAGCCGCCGCATCGCTTCGCTCTTGCGCGCGAGGAATTTACCGATGCCGGCGGTTTCCTCGAAGAGCGCGCGGCGTTCGGTCGGCTTCGAGGAGAGGATCGCATCGATCTGACCCTGCGAGACGATCGCATACGATCCGGGTCCGAGGCCGGTGCCCATCAGCAGTTCGATCACGTCGCGCAGACGCACGGCGCTGCGGTTGATGAAGAATTCCGATTCGCCCGCGCGGTAGGCGCGGCGCGTGATCTGCACTTCGTTGAAATCGATCGGCAGCGCACGGTCGGCGTTGTCGAACGTGAGCGACACCTCGGCCATGCCGAGCGGCTTGCGCGACCGGTTGCCGGCGAAGATCACGTCTTCCATGCGCTGCGAGCGCAGGCTGCGCGAACTCTGCTCGCCGAGCACCCAGCGAATCGCGTCGACCAGATTCGACTTGCCCGAACCGTTCGGACCGACGACCGCGGTGATCCCCGGATTGAATTCGAGCGTCGTCGATTCGGCGAACGTCTTGAAGCCGAACACTTTGAGCGTCTTGAGTCGCATGGTTATGGTTGGGGCGCTTTCGTTCGGGTGCTGGGACGCAGCGCGATGACTTGCCCACCGGTCGGCGCCGGCGGCTCGGGCGGCCGCGGCGGCTCGGGATGACGGGAACGCAAGAGGGCGAGGGCCATAGCGGCGGCACTCTGCTGCGCAGCTTTCTTCGACGCCCCGATCCCTTCGCCCAGCGTCTCCGCGGCGATTCGCACCTGGGAGGTGAACCGGCGGTCGTGCGGCGGACCCTCGGCCCGCTCGAAGTACGTGGGCGTCGTCCCGAAATGCGCCTGGGTGAATTCTTGCAGCGCCGTCTTCGCGTCGGCCTCGCCGCCCTCGGCGCGGTCGATGTGGCCCAGGTGCTCGAGTTCGATGAACTTCGCCACGCGTTCGAGATCGGTGACGCCGGCGAGCGCGCCGATGAACGCTTCGAACGCATCGGCCAGGATCGTGGTGTTGCCGGCGCCGCCGCTCTGCTGCATGCCGACGCCCAACCGCATCACCTCGCCGATCGCGAGCCGCCGGGCCGTTTCCGCGCAAGCTTCACCGCTCACGAGCGAGGCTTTGCGCCGGTGCAGTTCGCCCTCGCTCGCGGCGGGATAGCGCGCCATCAGCCAGCGCGCGGTGACGAAGCCGAGCACGGCGTCGCCGAAGAACTCGAGCCGTTCGTTCGAGGGACCCGCGCCTTCGCGCGCGGCGCTCTCGTGCACGAAGGCCTGCTCGATCGAGGTCGGGTCGATCCCCGCGAGACCGCTGTTCTTCAGCAGCGTGGCGAGGCGGCGCCTACGCTGGGTCGACATGACGCGCGAACACGACCGACGCGTTGTGACCGCCGAACCCGAACCCGTTGGACATCGCGATCTCGACCTGTTGCGCGCGCGCGACGTTCGGCACGTAGTCGAGCGTGCAGGCCGGATCGGGTTCTTCGTAGTTGATCGTCGGCGGCAAGATGCCGTGATAGAGCGCGAGCGCCGTCGCCGCGCCTTCGACCGCGCCGGCCGCGCCGAGCAGGTGGCCGTGCATCGACTTGGTGGAGCTGACCGCGAGCGATTTCGCGTGCTCGCCGAAAACGCGCTGGATCGCCTGCGATTCGCCCGCGTCGCCGAGCGGCGTCGAGGTGCCGTGCGCGTTGATGTAGCCGACGCGTTCCTTCGCGATGCCGGTGTTCTCGAGCGCGCGCTTCATCGCCATCACGATGCCGCGGCCGTCCGGATCCGGTTGGGCGATGTGGTGCGCGTCGGCCGACTGGCCGTAGCCGAGCACTTCGGCGTAGATGCGCGCGCCGCGCGCGAGCGCGAACTCGCGCTCCTCGAGCACCAGCACCGCGGCGCCCTCGCCGAGCACGAAGCCGTCGCGCCGTGCGTCGAACGGCCGGCTCGCCTTCGTGGGCTCGTCGTTCTGGCGCGAGAGCGCCTTCATCGAATCGAAGCCGCCCATCGCGGTGGGCATCACCGTCGCTTCGCTTCCGCCCGCGATCACCGCCACCGCTTGCCCGAGCACGATCTTGTCGTACGCCACCGCGAACGCGTCGTTGGAACTCGCACACGCGCTCGCGACCGAGAACACCGGGCCCTGAAAGCCATAGGTCATCGAGATGTGCGCGGAGGCCGCGTTCGACATCAGCATCGGCACGAAGAACGGCGAGATGCGATCCCACGCCTGCGTCGGACCGACCGCGATCACGGTGTCCTCGACGGTGATGATACCGCCGATGCCGCTCGCCACGATCACGCCGGTGCGTTCGCGCACCGCACGATCGTCGGGAAAGTTGGCGTCGGCGACCGCTTCCCGCGCGGCGACGAGGGCGAAGTGGGCGTAGCGATCCATGCGCCGCGCGTCGCGGCGCCCGATCAGCGCGTCGGCATCGAAGTCTTTCACCTCGGCCGCGATATGCGTGTGCAGCTTGCTCGAGTCGTACGCGGTGATGAGCGCGACGCCGCTGCGCCCGGCGATCAGCGCGTCCCAAAAGGCACCGATGCTGTTGCCCATCGGGGTGACGGCCCCGATGCCGGTGATGACGACGCGCCGCTTCTCCAAAACGCCCGGGGATACGACGGGGCAGCGCACGATCCCGCCGATCCCTCATGGACTTCTCACGCTATCACGGCGCAAGGTCTCGTTTCATCGGGTACATCACCAGCCCCGGAGGATTCCGGAAGGGAGCACTCATGATCACGCAACGCATCACCCGGCTCGCCGTCGCCGCCGCCATCGCGGTCGGCACCCTGGGCGCAACGCTCGCGGGCACCGTCCCGGCGGCGGCCCCGGCCCTCGCCCAGGACTGGCACGGCGGCTATCAGGAACGCGGCCACTGGGACCGCGCCCACAACTGGCATCCCGAAGGCTGGCGCGACCGCTACGGCCGCTGGCACCACTACGGGTACGCCCCGCCGCCGCCGGTCTACGTCTCGCGCGGACCGCGCTACTACGACCGCCAGCACGGCTACTGGCGCGATCGCCTGGGCTACTGGAACCCGCACTCGGGCCTCTACGTCTCGTTCCATCTCTAGGCGCAGCGTAACCCGGCGGTCCGGTGGCGGGTAGGGAAAATCGTGCCCCGATTTCCCGCCGGCCCCGGCCCGCTGGCCGCGTTTCGCGGTCTGATGCCGGGGCCCGACATGTCACGGATCCCCGCGTTCTTCGCCGCGACCGCCGCCGGCTACGGTCCGGTCGCCAGTTGGGCGCTCGGACCGCGGCGGTTCTTTCTCCTCAACGATCCGGCCCTGATCGAGGAGCTGCTGGTCACCCGCGCGGGCGCCTTCATCAAGAGTCGCGGCGTCCAGCGGCTGCAGCGGCTGCTCGGGAAGGGCCTGCTGACCAGCAACGGCGCCCTCCATCTGCGTCAGCGCCGGCTCGTCCAGCCGGCGTTCCACCGCGAACGCATCGCCGCGTATGCGACCGCGATGGTCGACCGCGCCGACCGCTTCGCCGCCGGCATACGGCCCGGCGACATGCTCGCGATCGACGAGGCGATGTACCGCCTAACGCTGGGCATCGCCGCCGAGACGCTCTTCGGCGCCGACGTGGACGCCGAAGCCGGGACGATCGGACACGCGCTCGACGAGGCGATGGCCGGCTTCCCGGCGGCGCTCTCGCCGATCGGCGAGCTGCTCGACCACCTGCCGATGGTCCCGATCGTGCGCCGCTTCCGCGCGGCCCGCGCCGCGCTCGACCGCATCGTCTACGGGCTGATCGAGGCGAAGCGCGCCGACCTCGCGGCCGGCCGGACGGGCGACGACGTGCTCTCGATGCTCCTCGAAGCGCGCGAGGGCGACGACACGATGACCGCCGAGCAGATCCGCGACGAGGCGATGACGATCTTCCTCGCCGGCCACGAGACGACGGCCAACGCGCTCGCCTGGGCCTGGTGGCTCCTCGCGCAGCATCCGGCCGTCGCCGCGCAGGTCGAACGCGAACTCGACGCCGTGCTCGGCGACCGGCTCCCGACGGCGGCCGACGTCCCCGACCTGCGCGTCACCCACGACGTGATCGCCGAGACGCTGCGGCTCTACCCGCCCGCCTGGGTGGTCGGCCGCGAGGCGGTGGCGCCCGCACCGATCGGGGAGTGGACGATCCCGAAGCACGGGATCGCGATCGCCTGTCAGCTCGTGATGCACCGCAACCCGCGCTACTGGCGCGAGCCCGACGCGTTCCGGCCGGAGCGCTGGTCGAACGGCGAAACGGATGGGCTGCCCAAGTTCGCCTACTTCCCGTTCGGCGGGGGCAACCGGATCTGCATCGGCGACTCGTTCGCCTGGACCGAGGCGATCCTGGTGCTCGCGACGGTGGCCCGGCGCTGGCGCTTCATCCCCGGACCGGGCCTCGCCGAGGTGCCGACGGCGCCGCTCGTGACGCTACGCCCAAAAATCGCGATCCCGCTGGTTGCCGCGGGACGCCCGGCTCTGGTATAATCCCCCGGCTATGTTCTTGTTTGATCTCCAGCTCTTCGCATCGAAGAAGGGCGCCGGCTCGACCCGCAACGGTCGCGATTCGAACGCGCAGCGCTTGGGCGTTAAGAAGTTCGGCGGCCAGGTGGTCGTGCCGGGCAACATCATCATCCGCCAGCGCGGCACGAAGTTCTATCCGGGTGTCGGCGTCGGCATCGGCAAGGATCACACGATCTTCGCGACCGTCGGCGGTCAGGTCAGCTTCACGACCTCGCGCAACCGGAAGTTCATCAACGTGGTAGCCCCTGCGTAGCTTCCGGCTCTCCGGGTTTTCGGCATTCGAAGAGGGCCTCCGGGCTCTCTTTTTGCTTGTCTCCTTTCCCGCTAACACGCCTTCCGTGTCATGCCGAGCGGAGGTTCGCGAAGCGAACCGCAGTCGCGGTGCAGCAGCAAACCGGAGGCCGGTGGCGGTCCCTCGACGTCGCGCCTGCGGCGCTCCGCTCGGGATGACACGGCCGGCGGCGAGCTGACATGCAGTTCATCGATGAGGCCGGGATTACGGTTGAGGCGGGGAACGGCGGCGACGGCATCATCGGGTGGCGGCGCGAGAAGTACGTGCCGAAGGGCGGGCCGGCGGGCGGCGACGGCGGCCGTGGTGGCGACGTCTGGCTCGAAGCGACGCCCAACGTCGGCACGCTGGTCGACTTCCGCTTCAAGAAAGTCTTCGCGGCCGATGCGGGCAAGGCCGGATCGCAGAACAACAAGTCGGGGCGCGCCGGCGACGATCTGGTGATCCACGTGCC
>Ga0116228_10000310_pt1 | contig 35843 bp, 17 predicted proteins | sample S1TSphfallax_2_FD_89694 | JGI IMG/M metagenome (GOLD analysis project Ga0116228, IMG submission 89694) | Host-associated microbial communities from peat moss isolated from Minnesota, USA - S1T2_Fc - Sphagnum fallax MG | ecosystem: Host-associated > Plants > Peat moss > Unclassified | place... | reverse complement strand
TTCCTCAAATAATCACAAGGCAACAACATCACATGGTTCACCATGTGATTCCACAATTAATCACAAGGAAACAACATCACATGGTTCCTCAAATAATCACAAGGCAACAACATCACATGGTTCCCCATGTGATTCCACAATTAATCACAAGGAAATAACATCACATGGTTCCCCAAATAATCACAAGGCAACAACATCACATGGTTCCCCATGTGATTCCACAATTAATCACAAGGAAACAACATCACATGGTTCCCCATGTGATTCCACAATTAATCAAAAGAAAACAATATCACATGGTGCACATGACATAAGTCTATGCACCATGACCAATTATGGAATCCTACACCCTATTAAACAATTACCTAAGTAATTGTGTAATCAAGTTACACATCAAGTTACATAACCTCAAAATGTGCCAGTTCTTTTTTTCAGTGTCAACAAGGCCTAAGTAAAAGGTCTGGATGAAGATGTGACTTAATGGAAAACTTGTTTGAAGGACGGGTTAAGGTTTTGATATCAATAGTCCTCAAGGTGGAGATCTAATGATCTACCCTAAAATAAGTTGCAACTTATGTGAATAGATTTTTTCACTTAGTAATGGGGAAGCAAAACAAGAACATTCATTATTTACATGGTGATGACATTGAAACATTTTTTATGAGATATTTGTGAATTTTTATATTTTTCAAATTAAAAAACCCTTTGTGATTCACAAGCCCAATATTCAAGTAAATATATATATATATATATATATCTTAGAAAAAAAACACTAATTGTGATTGACCATTTGATAAATGGCACATGGTCCACATTCAAAAATCCATATCTACATAGTTTACATGGGTGTGATGTTCAATATTTAAGAAAAATAACTCAACATTTGTTTTTGCAATTGAAAAGTACTTTCTTTTGAAATATCAACCTTTTTATTTTTGGGAAACACACAAGGATGCAACAAAGTTTGTTTCATTTTCTTCAATCTTGTTATAGTCTCTAAATGTATCTGTTAAAAAATTAAACACAACTTTAGCCAAAATGGATTATTGTAACTTGTGTAATTACCTAGTTCTATGTATACACATTTTCTATGGTGCAATGGAGTCCACTCCCTTGAGCTATGTGGGCGGATTTAAGAGGTAGAAATGGTCATGTATGTGTGAGAGAGGACATGCATGATCCTCACAATTGGCAACATGCATAATGAATATGTATGTGGCTTGAACATTCAAGACAAGACAATCTTCTTTATCAATTCCTTATTAAGATTGTGAGCAGATCAAAGATCATGATATAGAAGAGTCAAGTGGTGTCATAGTTGTATGATTAAAATTATTCACATTCCATTTGCGAATATCTATATGTTAGAACAAATTATGTTTGTTTGTTATTGTAAGGCATACATATGTACCTCCTTCCCAATTGTTATGTGCTTTTTCATAGGTCTGATTTTTGTTGGAAAAATATAATTTTCAACAAGTTATGTTAGATAAACAATCATTTGGTATTTGAAATTACATGGGAACATAAGGGAATAGGATAGGGCTTCTTTGGGATGGAGGTAGATTAGAAGGGCAAGACAAGAATGGATAGAAACAATAGAAAAAAAATGAAAAAGTGAGTGAGAAGTAAACAAGAAAGAAAGCATGAAAGTGGTTCATAAAAAGAAATTTAACAAAGTGGATGAAACGTGACTTAATAATACTAGAATACCTTGGTAGCTTTGACACTAATTTTATCATTTTCAAAAATGTTGAAGTTTTCGACTTCAAAGAACAAATTTTTGTGAAGAAAAATATTCAATCAAGATTCAAGAATACTTTATTCATCAAAATGAGAACTTGAAATAAATAAATTATTCAACATACATGTGTTGAAGTTGTCAAAGTACTATGATAAACATCAACAATAGAATATGTGAAATGTGGGAAATCATGGATCAAATTCACAACAAGGTGCAATCATGCTAATAGGAGTTAAAAGTAGTCATAATCCCTATTTAATTTATTTTTTTCACACCAAAAGTTTTTCACATTATCAAATTTAATATCTTATTCTATGAATGTCCAAAATATGAGATTATTTCATCAACATTTGGACCTTCAAAAATAGTGTAAAAGGATTTGCAACCATTGCTTCTAAACAATAAAAAAACTTGTAAATGGATTTGGAAAACTTTGAAAATGACATATTTTTGACAAGTTTTTAACACAAACCTTAACAAAATAGTACAAAGACAATATTAAAGATTTAAAAAAAAAATTGAAAACTTTTTCCAAAAATATTTCAAGAATATTCCCAAAAAATGAATAATCAAAGGAGGCACTCGTGGTTCCTATTAGCTTGTTTGCACCCAACAAATATATAAGTGTCTATAATTGGTTGAAATGTGATCACATTGATGAAATTAAGTTTTTGGGTGGATGTTTTATGATTGTACTCTACACAAGAATAAAATTACATTTATAATGAAATCTGTCACACAATTTTAATGGATAAAATTGACCACACAAATGTAATCGACCATTTGGATGAAATCATTAACATGGATGACCATTCACAAAATACATGAAATTGAACTTCACAAATGAAATTGACAATAAAGATAAAAATTAATATATCTATTCATGAAGTAAGGTAGTTTGTTTTCTTTTGTTTGTTGTGCTAAGATCTCCCAAACCACGACATTTCATGTTGCACACTTGGTATTTTTGGAAAGCTCTCAATGAGTAGGGGTTTTGCACCAACTTGGTTTGAAAATATTTGGAGCTACGATATGAAAACTATTGATTATTGAACCATATTCTCAATGAAAATTAAATAAAATCAAAACTAAAAATCGTATTAGAATTTTAGGGCATTCTTGGTGTTGTTGGGAAGCCCTTGGTGAGTCAGATTCAATAGAGTTTATTTCACCATTTTCAAAGCTAAGGTGTGGAAGATATTAAATGTTTAATGGATCTTGTTGCTGGAAATTCAAACAAATTGCAAAAATTGGGTTTGGAAGGAAAATTCAGTTGACCCTTAAATGTGTTCACATTGCCAAATTTAGAAATCTTTAGTTCTAAAAATGTGAAAAATAAAAAATGTGTTCACACTTGGGCCAATGACACAAGCTACATTAATATGCATTATGAAACAAACAAAACATACCACAAGGGTTAGGGTGAATTTCATGTTCTTCACAACATTGATCAATATGACAACCATGGATCATGGATGGTTTGATAGGGATGAACACGATCATTGTCCATTTTGTTGATATGTTTGTGTGAAGCTTGCATACTTACCTCCCTCCTTCTTGGTTAGGTAGGTTACACACATCTACCCACCTTCTTCCCTTTTATAAAACTACATCCTTGTTTACAAATTGATTTGAAAAAAATATTATCCTTCAACCTTTTCTTGTTATGCTTTGCACACATTGCTTTACAATGGCAAAATGACCTAAAAACAAAAATCTACAAAAACTTAAAAATATCTTTTGTTGCTACCCATTAACTTTATATATATATTAGTGTGGCATGTGCCATGGGCCCAAGTGTGAACTTGTTAGCCAAGTAATTTTTCCTTTGAAAACCAGTTTTTGTAATTTAGTTGAATTAACAAAAACTTCTCAAAATTCAATATCTCCCACACATTAGGTCTAAAAATTACAAAATAAAGGTCATAAAATCTGACTTATTGAGGATTTCCAACAATACCAAGAGCACTCCTCAATTTCCTCAAAATCATTAATTTTGATTTTATTGAATTTTCAATGAAAACTTACTAAATATTCAATAACTTTTGCTTTGAAGGTGTAAACATGACATTGCCATGGTGCACCCCTACTCATCAAGAGCTTTCCAATGATACCAAGAGTGCTAATGGGGACCCTATATTAGGAGTTCTCAACATGACTAACAACCTTTTTTAATACCTAAATTTACACATATGAGTCTAATCAAATTATAATTGGTGGCTATTTTACATTGTCACTCATAATAACTTCTCAACAAATTTGTGGTCGAAGGCATATTTGAAAGATTATGGAATGGACTATTTGTGCATTGAAGATGTGAACATCATGTGATTGTAGATCAAAACCAACTGTCAGAGTGTCTCAACAAAACTTTGAAAACATTCTTTTACTTCATTTGACCCTTGTTTCCTTATTCCCCAACCTCTTGTGTAAGCACTTGGAAATTAGGTCCAAATGAAGAGAATCTTGATTGTGTCTTGTTATTTTGAGCTCAAAAGTTAAGATCCAAATTCTTGAAAGAATTTGCAAACAAAATTTATGGAGATTTTCACCTAGATATTTTGGTGTCTTTTGTCCTATTTTTCACTAGGTGCAAATTGTACAATCACACTTGTAAATTACCCATTAAATTTAGAAATACTAGATTTGTGACAAAAACCAATCATAATAATGAATTGATAGAAATATATGGTAGTACTTTGGTAAATTTGGCATAATTTATATTATTTTTAGAGATTCTGAAATTCTGAAATTTTATCTTATTGAAAGGAAATTTTGTGAATGAAAATGAAAAATCCTTTGAAATATTTGACGAATATTTTATTTTCGGAATGAAATATTCATAATTAATTAAATTTTTAGTAGACCTAAACCCTAAACCTTAAACCCCTATAACCCTAAACTCTAAACCTTTCATAAGTAATTTCAAAGGCAAAAAAAAGAGAGAATATTTTTGCCTATCAAAATGAATGCAATGAAACAAATGGCAAGCACGTGGAAAGCACAAAATAGCTTGTAAGAAAAAAAGAGAAAAAAGTACCCAAGTCACTAAATGACAGGTAGAGTGAACCAACATCTCCATTGACATTTTTACTTTTTTGGGTGGTACTTTCATTTTATACTTGAGCAAAAAAAGTAAGGGTTTTAAGATTTTGCCATAGTACTACGTAGCTGAAGTTAATTCAAGGCCTAAATGAGGTTAGGAATTTTATTTTTTTAATATTATGATAATTTCTGAAGGGGGGATTTTGCTATCAAGAGCTACTTGTGAATTTCATCGAAGTTGGAAACTTTAGACATTTTGATATGAATGTCATTATCTTCCATAAAGTTGAAGAATATCAATTGAAGGGTGTTGTTTGAAGTGTGACACAACATGGAAAATATCAAAATTTTAAGTTTGGATTAATTGTATTAAATTCATATTTTTTCATTTTCAGTAATTTGATATGCTTTGCAATGTTCTTCTTTTCAATTTTATAATGTAGCCAAATTTTCAATCATCAATAAGAAGATTTAGTCAAATTTGGTTATAGACCATATATAAAAATATAACAATCTTCTTATATTCTGGCTGCATGTTGGAATTTGATTTGATTTCTAGTGAATTAGGGCCATAATTTCCATGGGAGTCCATTGTTTGTGTTAAAATCATATTTCAAGTTGAAAAAGTGCAAAAGATTGTCGATAAAAAAATCCATTGATACTTTGGTGTTCACATTTTGTGTAAAAGGTCAAACATTTGTCGACTAATTACCTAAAATGCATTTGTTAAAATTGTCATTGAAATGAAAAAAAGAAATTAAGTTGCAATAAATAAATAAATAAATCTTTTGAAAACACCACTAAATAAGGGTTAATTTGCTACCTATTGATTTATTTTTTATAAATGGGACACTTGGCATGGCTATTCTTTAGGAGAGTCACAACTAATGTTGGTAGGTTCTAGGACTTATTTAGGTTCAAGTTTAGGTTATAAGTCAAGTTCTAAAATACTTAGATCAAAAGTTTTGAGTTCTGTTGGAATTATGATTGGAACCTAATTGTATAATTGGCCTCTTTTCAAAGTTAAATTATACCTTAAATTGAGAGAGTTGTCCCATTTTAAACAAGTTCAAGTTCTCTAGGTAGATATGTACAAATTTGTGAAAAAATGATAAAGTTGGCTCTACATTTTAAGCAAGTTATTTAACCTATTAATTGTACATAGTTAATACAACATAATTGTTAACCTTAATTGTGTGCACTAGTTGAACAAACCAATATTACACCAATGTTTTTTTGTTTAGTTGTGTATAATGGAGATGAAACTAGACTTGTTAAATTGAACCAGCTCAAAAAAAATTCTTCATGAAAATGATAAACAATTATGCTTTTAGAAATTCAACCAAAGGTTCTATTAAAAAAAAAACCAAAACTAGTAGTCTATAATTGAAGAATTGCACAATGTTTTTGGGGATGAAGGTGTCATAGGGTGGGTGCGGGGGGAAGGGGCATAATTTTGATAGTTTTTCAACCTAAAAAATATGATGTTGACACATTCAAAAACATTTTGTGAAAAGAATGGCCCTAAATTCATTAGATTTCTAATTTTTAAAAAAAAATGTTAGATCTCCAACATTTACCAATAATACAAATTTAAAATTATTTTTTTGAGTTTTCATATCTAGTTTATAGCCAATCTTGGTTAAATATTCTTGTTGATGATTGTCAATTTGGGGGTGTATGTATTATGTAATGGTTCATTTTTGGCAAATACAAAGCCCATACAAATCTTTAACAAGAATTTAAAAATTGTCTAAATGGACATGATTGTTACTTTTAAATTTTGATTATTATATTCTTTGATTACTAAATGCTCACTCACTTATGAAAATTTTAAAACCTAGGTCAAAACTTATATCAAAAGATGTTGATGTTATATGTTCTACTGATGCAACTTGAAAATCCTAAGAGGAAGACCCACAAAGTTCACATCAATGAAAATTCATTATAGATTTTTAAAACATGTTCGTCAAGCAAAAAACATTTGTGAAAATAAGGTCCAATTTTGACCTTTCAAAATTTATAACTATCATTTGGTTAAGATTTTTATTAAAAACATCACACCTGATTTTATTATTTCATTTTAAAACACATATTAAATCACTATAAGTAAATTGAAGTGAAATTCTATATGAATTAAAAAATTCTTGACAATCTAGTTAGGCAATCAATTCATATTTTTTAATTTCAAAAGTCTATTACTAACAATGAATGAATTATTTTCAAAAAAAAATTATACAAATGTTTTCATTTTTAGGTTATTAGTTTAAGATCAATTATTTATTGACAAATTGCAGATTATATTATCCATCACAAGCATGTACACACAATGCACCTTGCAAAAATACCATTGAATCACTTGAGCTTGCATTCATCCTTGGCTACATCACACAATTGAAGGAAAAGAAAACTCTACTTATAGGTTATGACTTGAGTCAAGTACATTTTTGGTCTAGACAATTTAAAGAGCAAGGAACATCTTCCAATGCATACTATATTTGTATTATAGTGTGATTACTATTAATTAGTCCAAGTGGGGACATTGGAGATTTTTTTCTTTTTGTTTTTCTTGGTGATAGGCCTCTTCAATTGGTCTATCACCCATAGAAATACCTAATTTTTTACATACTCTTAAAATAAAACATGTCCAGATACCCCACTTATGTAAATGACAAGACCTCTTTGTAAACCCGCACAAGTATAAAATCAAAATTTATGCAAACAAAAGTTTTATTTATAATAAGCATGCACAATGCATTTCAAAAGCATTGTGCATGCTTGTATGAATAAAGATGAGCATGGTTTCTTCCCTATTCATACCATGAAAAAGAAAAAAGAAAAAAAAAGGAACAACTATCAAATGCTAGCAAACAAAGAAAACAAAAATAGAGAAAAGGAAAGCACGACTTATGACATATCACAAAGTGACATATGACATTTGCTTGTCTTGCACCCATCACAAAAGAAAAAGAATTCAAAGCCCACATACTCGGAAAAGAGAAAATATCTGAGGTTTCTAAACTCACATTGGCTAATGAAAATTTCTTCTTCTCACTTTGTTCAGCTCCATTTTTGACATTGCCTAATCACGTGGGCAGAAACTGTGGGACATAGGGAAGAGAGAGAGAGAGAGTGTATTTATGCCTGTGCCAGTACAAGTGTCCCTTGCTGTGATCTCATCAATTTGGGGCCTTCTAAATAGCCTATCTTCAAAATTTTGCGCCATGATGTACTCTTTTAAGAACACTCTTACAAATGACCCCTTTGCACTAGAGCTGAGATGGAAGGACGACTGCAACACAAACTCCCTGAATGGAAAATTGTGTTGTGTCTGTGCTAGTTCACTTTATACTATATCCCCAAATTTCTGCCCTTGCCATTAGCCCAGAGGAAAAATGGTGACGAACAGTTTTGGAAAGAGAAATTTCATGCAGCCACTGGGAAGGTTCAGTATGAACTCATTAACAGTCCACTTTTTTTTTGGAGGGGGTGCGGGGAGAGGAACTTTTTCGGTTTATTTCACTTGTTCCCAATGTGTTCCCAATAGCACCTGGATTTTATTCTATATGATTTGTCCAAAGTTCAAATCTCATGTATATAAACTGAAAAAATGAAATCTAGGGGAACACATTTGTTTCCATTTTGCAACTAGGGGTCCAAAGAATGCTGATGGCCCAATCAATATGCTCCTTTAAAAAAACCAAAAAAAGTTGTGAGCGCACCCATATGATGTAATTAATATGAATCACACTACCGTAGTACCTTGGGCCATTTCAACACATGTCTGTCGAATAATTAATTAATTTTGAAAAATTCATATATATTCACTATTATCCTTCACAATCTTTTTTGATTTGGAAGAAATAATTTTTGAAAATTTCATATTTCTGAAAATTGGCCAAGGTACTACGGTAGTGGTATTTAACACTAAGAAAACCAAGGAAATGAGAACAGATGACAAGTGCATTGCACAAGCTCTTTTGTTCTTCAGTGCCATTGAACTGCATTACAGGCGCAGGAATTGAAACCCCAACCCTATACCCTGCAGGATATGGAGTACTAACCACTGACGTACCATCAGGCGCTGAAGAAGGAGGCTTATTTTTCCAATTTAGTGCAGATACAAAGTCAAAAATGACAAAAGTTTAAAAACCCTGCAGCGCCGGACAGAGCTCGTTAGGGGGTGTTTACCGTCCCGCGCCCTTGTGAGGGCAAAAGGCTGTGATTAATGGACTTCATGTGAAGCCTATGGCGAGGGCCAGAGTGAAGCGACACCCACCATGCCACCATCCACTGGTTGCAGTTATGATTCAGGTGTTGATGAAGCTCCAATGATTTTGATTCACCCGATTTCGCCTTGGTAACCCATCCTGTAAAGTAGAGAGGTCTTTTGTATGGGTATACAAGTTAGAAAATAGGTGACTACTGGGTAAGTAGACGGCTTGTAGCTTATACATGTATAAGGGTTGTTTCTTACTACCTAGCTACTAAAACCTTCCAGATAAAATGTTGTTAGAAAAGTGGGTTGTTAGAAAAGTAGGTAGTAATAACAGCAACTGAGCCCCACCATGTTAGCTACTGAATTTGAACCTGTCTGGCTACCATCCATTCTTCATGTTGTCCTGGTCGGTGCTGGATCACTCTGGCCCTACCATGAGCCCAAAATGCTGTGGTTTGTAATCAAATATTATTCAAAGTGAGTCTATTTTGAAACAAGATGACAAGGGGTAGTTTGGAAAGTGACTTTCTGCCATGTTTTGTGTTAAAGTACCTCAACACAATTCATTATCATGTGTACATGTGTAGCACAACATTACACTAGAAGACATGATGATGACACACCACTGTTGACAGTCTAGGCCCACAAATGCGATTAAGAAATTTCCATTGGACAACCTTTGGATAAGGTTGAAAGGTCATGGGCTTCCTGCTCACAATCCTGCACTCCAGTGTAAAGGGGCCCATAATGAGCTACCAACATTTACACATGCCTTCTCAAAGCTTGGAAGTAAGCAAAAGATTTATTGTTATCAACTACCGATGTCACGAAAAGTTGCATCTTGTGTTTGACAGGAAACGACCATCTCCATGTGAGCAAGCCAAGTGTGGAGAGTGTCCAACTTCATCTGAAGAATTACATCAACCATTTGAAGAGCATCTAAGTAACCTTATTCAGGATGCATGAACTCTGAAGTGTGACCACAAATCAAGTAATAGAGTTATCCCTAAAGTAACCCTGTCTTTGGGCCTCCTTTCACCCCCTATCCCCTCTTTCAGTGGTATCTACAGAGCAAACATATTTTAATAAATCTCAGTATGAAATGCTGATAGCATTTCATGCACAAGGTTCGAGACTATTTACAGTAGTTGTACAATTATGAACAATGAAAATATATGTAGCAGCAGTGGAGGGGTTCAGGAAAAAGGAAAGACAGGATGAAACTCAGTTTACCACCAAAACTGATGGTTTTCTGAGTTTCATCCCCTGTTGAATGCTAATGTACTTTTTTTGCAGGTTTTTAAAAATCTCACCCTGTGTATGACCAAACACAGGGTTCTGGTGCTGTGTTTTTCTTACTTTACGGATACCTCTAATATTGGACAGGGATTATGGAAATTGAGAATTGCAGGGAAGTTTGTAGCAGAAGGAGAATGCAATGGAGCCATTATGGATATCTTCTTATCCCATGCATTTCCATTATGCATGCAATGGAGTTTGGCTTGAAATTGGGTGCGAAATCGGGTGGCAGCAAAATAATAATAATAGTTTTGTTAGAACAAGTTTTAATTTAGTGTCTCCCTAAATCATGGTCCAAGGCAAAATGACAACCACCTTGGGAAGTTACATCCCTTCCATGGTGGATGAAAGTCCTCATCTGAACCAGTACCCCAAGTGCCTTTTTGATTCATTACATTCCCAATGACCATTCCCCCTCACAAATAGCACAAATAGAACCATGTGATGCCTCCAATATATGCCCAAATAGATCTCAATGGGAGGTGGGTGTTAGTGTCTCCTTTAATCATGGCCCAAGGCAATGACTGTGCGACCTTTTGGCAAAATTTTGCCAATAAAAAAGACTAGTTCCCAATGAATGCATAAGGAAACATGTATCTTTGATTTTTAAAATACGCATTTGATTAAGAGAGGTATAATTTATTGACCAATTTCCATTTAGGTCAGGAATAGGAAGTCTACAAAGCCCATTATAGCCAAGAATATATATGTAGTGTCGTCTTGTCTTTTTTCTTCTTGTTTTATTGACCATTTCTTTCGTACCCCTTCATCTATAATGGATAAACATGGAGAAAAAACTTAACGTGTAGGTGCAAGGACACTTAAAGATAAGAGGTTAGGGATGAGGTTGGAAATGTTAGGAAAGCAAGACACCTATCAACAAAATTTAAATGCCAATTAATAATATACGTTTCTACATGTTTACGATTTTTCACAAGTGTGTGCATACGTGCCCGGAAGACATAGTTCATAGGGTGTAAACCAATACACAAATAGATACATATTAAAATATATACATGTCTTATGAAATTAAATTGGATTCAACTTTTCAAAATGGTTTTGACAAGGTGATTCCTAGTGGAACCACCCAAGCTTGCTTATGCCCAATCTTCTCCCTTCTTTTTTCTGAAATCCACATAGGTGTCACAACATATTCCATATGAATTTTCATTATTTTTCACAAAGTATTCCCAACACACTTGCAATTGGTGTTTAAAGAATTAAATTCCTTCCAATTAAATCATGAAATCAAAAATATTAATCACTTATACCAGCCATTACAGACTGTTGAAATGTTTTCAATTTTGAACAATTGAAAATAGATTCAGTGAACAACACTAGTTGTTTGAATAATTTAAATTGATTTTGTTGATTATAATTGTGAGTTTTGACATAAACATCTCCTTTTGTCAAGAGAAATTTGAAACTTATCTTCATAAATCTGAAAGTAATGTCATTGAATGAAACTAAATGTCAAAATTTATAATTTTACAAGTTAACATTATGTCAATGCTGTTAAATGAGATTGCACATTGTGTGTAACTTCCAACGAATTTGGTCCATGTCACATCATTTTGTGTAACTATGATGGATCATTGTTAGTTCAATGTGCAAGGTTTATACTACTAGGAACCCTATTCATGAACTCCAACAAAATAGCCTTATGACACAACCAAGTGGAAATTGGCAGTTGATGTTTACCTACACTGATGAGATCCCATTGGTACAATTTACGCTCCAATTTATATGTAACAATGTTTCAACTCATGACTACTTCAAAATTAAAAGTATTTTTGTGATCCATATGCAAAAAAGAACAAAAAAATGAAATCAATGACACAATAGTTCTCATGAATCATTCCACTATGAAGTCTACAAGTGCTTTAGTTTCATAGACAAAAAACTTATTATATATATGAAAGCAATATCATCTAGTGCACTAGTATGAATGAAAATACTCAAATATTAACAACACTTTCTTATTAAACTTTCAAACTAATCTAATGTTGATGTTAAGCTAGTATAGTGTCAATTTGAAATGTTGAACTTGCATGGGAAGATGTAATATTAACTTGTATCTAAAAATAAAATTAATCTATTTTGTTGTATCATGTATTCTAAAGCTACCTTCACACTTGGTGTTAGGGATTTTAGTGTGAAGTTCCCAAACACCAAGCTAGTTGTTTAGGTGTTAAACTTACTTACCATAAAGTGCAATGTTGTATTAACTTTTTAGACTCCCATTCACATCTATGATGTTGAAATGCTTAATAATGATTAGCTTTATGTTCAACGTTAGCATTTTCTCATATCATTCACACCTATCATGATAATGATGACTCGCATGTTATTTCCTTTTTTATTTTGGGTGGGTGAGTGGTAAGTAGGTGGATAGGTAAGTGAGTAAATAGGTGGACAACAAGTAGGTGGGTGAGTTGATTGATGGGTGGGATGTAAATAGGTAAATATTAGGTAGGTGTAGGTGGGTAGAGGATGATACAAAATCATTTTTAGAAATTATCATTGACTTAAAATAACCTTTAGGTGTTATTTTCTATTGTTGAACTCCTATTTCAAAATTTATGTTTTTTGAAGATTTTTAATAAGCTCAAATTCACAACACATTGTGTGTCACTTAGGTTTTGATGTTAATCAAATATTCTTGGTTTGAATTACTTTTTTTAGCATTGATTTAAAATTGACTTAACATTAGGTGTGAACAATATTTAAGGTCAATTAATCTTCAAAGATCATATAAATGAAATGTATATTATATAAAAATGAAAAGTTGAATAATATGGCAAGCTATGAATTGGGAATTTTAAAATTAAACAATTGTGACTAAAAATAATATTTTGCTTTGGGGCTATTTTTTTTATTTTTTGATTTCAAAACATACAAAGAAACTTTGTGATAAAATTGACCTTAATTCCTATAACAAGTTGGAACATAGGGGTGAAAGCATGACAAAATAAATATGTGAAATATGGATATTCCATTTATGCACTTTTACCTTATATCATGCATATGAAAACAATAACATAACATCAACATGAATGGATGTATGATAAACATCCTTCGGCATGTCTATTACATTTATAATTATTTATTTATTTTAAAAAATATAATAAGTTTTAAAAGTAAACAAAAATAATCCATTTTATCTTGCTTTCAGTATTTTTTTATTATCAACTCCTTGATGGAGCTAGAATGGTGAGCATCCTTAAGCATATTATGATTTAATTTACAATTTTTTTCCATAGAATTCATGTGTGAAAGCATGAATAGGTGGATAGTTTGGACTATCACACTTGTAATTTTTTTGGATTACATGTAAATGTAAAATTTTTAACCATATTCAAAATTTACATTGTCATTTTTTTAATTATTCATATTGTCATAGACTTTAATGGGAATCATCATAATGTTTTTGGATGAATTCTAAGAAGATTATGGACTTGTAAGGGACTTTTGAAATGACAATGCTATGTTTGTCACATAGAAGTGAAATAAAAAATAAAGCATCATCAAATGAAAAATTTATTAATGAAGTGCATTGAAACTATCCATATATATATAATTTTAAATGATTTGATAATTTTTTACCCTTGAGAATCCATTTCACATTAAATTTTTTAATTTTTTGCATGGATTTTTTGATCAATCACATGTTTAGGGATATTCATAGGTTGGTTTATTAATATTTATGATTAAAAACATAGGGGATAATTGTAGGATTTGTGATTTGATAATTGTTAAAATTATAAATGTTTTTTGCTAGTGTTAGATTATGGACTCTTAAATGCCACTTTTGAACCACCTAACCATGTTGTTGCCTTCATATTAAATATGTAGCCAAGACACATGAATGTGGCAACACCTTCCCCAAAAAACCAATTCATGGTCACAATTTGGTGATTTAAAAAAATAAAAATGGAAAATTTGTGATAAAACATTCCCTTTTCAAAAATTAGATCACCTTTTAGTTATTTGTCACCAAGAAAACATTGGCTTTCATCTATATAATCAAAATATAACACAATTTTTTATTTTTGTACTTTCATATATAGTATATACCTTAATTTGGCTTAATCTTCTTGTTGATGGTTGATAGTTTTGGTTACATCACAAAATTGAACAAAAAGGCACTAGGGCTTGTGAATGTCATAAAAAAATATTAAAAAAAGAAGTTTAAAATCTTTGTTTTGCTCATTTGCACTATGATTTTTTTCATGTCCTTTTCATATGGAAACAATTTATTGACCAAATGGTCACTTGCATTACATGCAATTAAAATCCAGTAGTGTATAATGGTCCTTTTGAATCATATTTGGATAGTGGAAGCTTAATTAGAAGCTTCAATATGGGGATTGTTGAAGGTGAATCCACATTTATGGTTTTGGAAATTGTGTTGTGGGGTGCCATGTTTGGTGTGGTTAATAAAACAATGCTTGGAGTCACAATGAACCACATTACAACAATAAAAGGCCTTCATTCATACCATAAAATTAGAAATATATATTTATTCATTAAAACAAGATACATCATTTTGGGAGCAAGATAGCAAAAGAGTGAAGGGAAGAGGTAACTATTATTGTTAGTGTTAGTTATTGTGGCTAGTTTCTTTGATTACCACATTCAAGTGAAACACACTTCAACTTAACACATGGATATTGACCCTAAACTTGAAAATTTAATGTATATTTGACAACATAGTGCTAAGAAGTTGTTCATAGATGTTTGAAGGTATTTTCATGGAAGGGTGAAAGTGCTTTCCCAACATGTAATTTTGTGGAAAGATTTGAAGGCACAAAATGAACTAATGACTTTAAAATAGAATATACATAACCCATCTTGAGGCATTGAACACACACTAACATGAGAATTTTGGAGGGTGAAAATCCTTGAAGGTGTACCACTTAAGATGAAAAGGACCTAGTCCTTAATGCAATCCTTAATTATTTTTTTTTGATCCCCATCAATATTGATGAGTCAAAAAGTGTCAAATATTTTATATATTTTGTATTTTAGACCACTACAATTTAAGACCCCATCAATATCATCCATTTTGTGTCTTTACATGGTTAAATAGGACTAGGCAAAGGAGTGCAGAAAAAGGGTGATGTTATGATCAGATTTTGATACACCTTAAAAAATTGGACCTTGGAAGACAATAATTGAAATATATATCAATATTTTGTTTTAGACATGAACCATGCATTTTTGTTCAAATCAAAATTAACACTCCTATTGACTAAACAATTTGAAACCTTAAAGTTAAGGATTATGAAGCTACTTTTGCACCTTTACAATGGGGTTAAGTTAACATAACTATTAATCTTAATAAGTAGATTGCAAAAAAAGAAACATATTTGATGATGGAAATTTTTGCAACGAGTGGCCATTCCTTTGCACTTGAAGAAAGGTGTCTTGGCAACCTTTACGAACGACATGTATCATAATGTTCTTTCTTAGGATTCATTCTTGAATGAATTCCCATACATTATTGGATATCTATGCATTGCTTGGATTTGCAAATATCCAAAAAAGTTCCAAGAGTGTATCCAATTTGTTTCTTTATTTCAAGGTATGTTTTTGCTTAATGTTTCATGAACATTGCACCTTTTGTTTTTATTTTCTTGGTCTAGTCATTTCTATTGTGATGCACCTTATCATTGAACTTAATATAAAATGCCACAAAGTTTGATCCTCCAATTGGTGTTTGCTAACTTGTTTAAGTTTCGATTACTTAACCTTTCCGTATACATTTCAAACGTTCACCAATATTTGTGATTACATAGTTAATTTGTTAATGCAACCATAATATATTTTTACATTTTATTTATGGACACAATTTTTTTTTTCAATATTTGCATTTATGAACATTGATCTAATGAAACTCTTATTGCATGGGTGAAAGCACATTATAGGCGAACCACTTTTCACCCAAAAAAGTGATGTATAACAAGTTTGATTTAAGTATGTAGTAAGTTGAAATCTTCAAGATATTTTTTTGAAATCCTAAACATAAGAAAAAGAACTTTAAAATGTTCATAACAACATTTTGGAACTCAAAGTTTATTTTGAACTAAAGTTAAGCTTGATCCAATGGTTAGATGAAGATGATTAGATAAAATCAATGTGCATAAAGTATGTAACATACATTTTTTCAATGGCCATAGGGCTTCATGTTTGTGGTTCATAACACATTACCAAACCAAATAAAAATGAAAAAGTAATACAATGTCCACCTATAAAATCTCCTCTTTGTTTTAAGGTTATGGTTTTTTCCCAAAAAAAAAGTTTACAATGCAATTATTATTCAAAAAGTGCAAAGAAATACATTTTTTGAATGGATTTTCAACTAAAGATTTTAAACTTTTAAATGGTCCTAGATTTAGTTGATGTATATCAATATCATTCACCACAAAAAAATTCATTACAAAACTCCACCCATAACTTCAGTTTTGAAGTATGTTAACAATTTTCATATTTTGTAATTTTTTTTTTTGGACACAAATATATTTCATATGTTTAAATTTGTAATTTTTTGTTGGAGTTTCCTTTAAAATAATTTATTTTAAGTCTAAAGCTAATGCAATATACTTGAAATGAACAAAAATAATCCAAGGTGTCCACATGTACCCAAAAAAATCAAATGTAGAATTTATGTGTTTGTGATTACAATTTTTGAGGGACATAATGTGCTTTCACCCACATTATGGAATTAAGTGTACATAAATACTTCACTATGTTAACCAATTAATGTGGTTTATAATACCAATCTTAAAGTCATGGCCCTTGGGTGAAAATATGTTAATAGGAGCCACAAAGAATCTTTGAAAATTTGAAACTATAGTAGATATATTTTATTTAACATTTTAAAATTATGTTAATCATTCTAGTTGTGTTCAATAAACTTGAACAACAATTGTGTTAAAATCAATCAATTTTGCAAAGGACTAGGGTAAAAAATATTTTTAATAATGGAATTTTGGTGGTAAAAATTTATATGATAGTACTTTGGTACCCATATTTTAAAAACATTCACAATTGAAAAGTTGAGGAATTTGAAATTTTTAAAAATGTAAAATATGTTTCAAAATCTTAAACCTTCAAGAGTCCTTTACCACATGTAAATGGGGTGTAATGTACATGACATATGAAATAACAATTGTAGCTTATGATAAGAAACTAAAACCCAAAATAGTTTGCATATTTTGGTATGATTTGAATTTATGATAAATTTTCAAGATGGAAATTAAAATATGCACACATTTAAAAATTCATTTTTATTTAACAATCACTAACACAAAAGATGTGATATATTGAGACAACTATTTGTAATTTAAAAACAAGTTGCAAAAAAAATCATTAAAAAATTTCTGAATATGAAAATATAGAAAGGACTTCAAAAGGATTGACATTCCTTTTATTAAATAATCCTATTAGGGTGTTTTGGACCCCCTTTACACTATGGTGAGAGCCCTCAAATCAGATCCAGATGCCATCCAATGGAAATTCAAAAATCATTTATGTGTGGGATCACATCCAGATGCCATCCAATGGAAATTCAAAAATCGTTTATGTGTGGGCCTATGTTGTGAAATGTAACGTAAAGTGATAAAATACTTTTTTTGAGGTACCTTAACATATTATAACAGACCCAAAAAGGGGTAACATTTTAGTACATGTAAATTTTGATTTTAAACTTGATAGGTAAAATTTTAAACTATTGGTCTAGGTTTCTCCTTTCTTCTTCATCACTTTCCTTTCAATTATTCTTTTTTCATTTTTGTAAGGGGCTTCAAAGGGCACAGGGCATACGAAAATATGAATAGGGGCATTCAAAAGGCAAATGGCATACAAAGAGCATTCACAGTGGCCCTCTTTGCATGCATTCTCAAGCCCTATTTATATCCCCTTCAAATTTGAAGGCACTTTCTTCTTGTACTTTGGCTTTGTATAATAAAATGTTATGGCTTTCAAGCCATCTTCACAAATATGGAATAAGGTATGCCCATGTAACCCATAAGACATACACCCCCCCAGCCCAAACAAAAATCAGAAGTGCATTTTATAAGTTAAATACATACACATGAATCACCAAAGTTGGGGAATGCGCAAATATATATTTTGACCCAAAAATTGTCAAGAAGAATCTATTCTACATTATAAATAAAAACATTAAAAAAATCAGACCAATCATGACTTTTTAGGCTCACAATGTAATGGAGTGGGCTTAGCATGAAGTCCATTAGACTATGAAACATTATCCATTTATTGTTCAATTTTCATCCATTCACATTTCCTTGTTCATGATCAAAATTAAATTAAAATTGCTACCAAGCAGAAGCAAATGGGAGATGGGCAATAATGAAAACGCTACCTCTTAGGTTAAACTGGCTTGTTACCAATGTTGGGCCACTATCACAATGCCAGTATTAAGGGGTCAGCAGTGCTTGTTTTTACTGGCAAATCTTTGCCAATTTCCAATCTAAAAGATACAATTTCAACCTATGCAGAAGGATGTTTCAATAAGGGCCCAAATCAACCAAATCTCCAATTTCTTTTTCCAAATCAATAGATTTTAGTGATAAATTCCAGTAGGTAGCCAATAATATAGAGAGATCCTTATTTACTTTGAACTGTCATATTTGGTGTATAATGAAATTTGTCTAATTTTTTTTCTGGATTATCAGCACTTTGGTACATCACAAAATTGGCAAAAAGAAAACCATTCAGAAGCATCCCTATTAGCAGCCATCCACAAGAGTCTATGTTCATCCCTACCACTGGCCCACATTTCCACTTCTCCAATATGGGATCATGAGTGGGTGTGGGGACTCTTCTAAAGAATGGCAAGCTTGAGCTTCAATCCACTTTAACCTTTTTTAATGACCTCGTGGGTGGACAACTTTTGTATCATGCTTTATAATTTCTTGCATATGGGTGAGAGGCCCATGTTACTGGCGTGCCTGAATTATTACACCAGGTGATGTGCACCTGCCTTACATGTTACAACTCCTTTCTAAAATAGAGGGGTTGGTCCATAGCTACGGGAAAACATAATCCAATTGGCTCTTGCTGCAAGTTGGTAGATCCTCCTGACTCCTAGTACCTAGTTTAGAGACAAATTGTGCTCTGTCTCAAGTGACCGTCCTATGCATGGCACCGTCCTCACTCCTTGTGTGTCATTGTTAATTGGGTGATGGAATCAAGCAGAGGCTCTGAGGAGGGGAGGGGCCTGTTCATTCAAATGAGAGGCCAGGAATGACAGCCAACCGAGTTAACAACCATTGCCATAAAGAATACACTTGAAGGGCTAACCATAGCGACCAACACCTTGCCGACCTACATCAGCTAAAATTTGCACAGCCAACCAAGGGCCTCCTTAAGATTTTTGTTTGTGGTGAAAGTGGCTATCATCCCAAGGAAGATCTAGGATAATCATCCCTTCTTGCTCCCCTATTTCTTTTCAGTGTTAGGACACATTATATGCATGATTAATATCTCGCACTAGTAGGCTTGAGGTGCATCTTCACCTAAAGAGTCTGCATAACTGGGGTGGCGACCTCGTAATGTGTGTATTCATCATTGGATTATGAATGTATAGCTCATGATTGGCTTCATACTTTCATACGGGGTTGACACCCTTGTTGTTACCCTAGAGATCAAGACCTGCAGAAATATTTTGTCGTCATGGAGTAAGGAGTAAGGCACCTTACAAAGCGTAACTATGTCCCATTAATTCTGATTTGCCCTTTGGCTGAACATGCAGACTAAGGGTTTTTTTCTTTTGGGGGGAGGGTGGTATGTAGCATTGGATTTTTGTAGCTATTCCCACAGTTTGTTCTCCTGCCATTAGCCCAGGCCAAAAATGGTGACAAACAGTTTTGGAAAAAAAAAGTTTCATGCTGCCAATAAGAAGGCTCAGCATGCCCTTATGAGGGGTTCAGTTTTTTTCCTTTCAGGGATGGGGGAGGGAAGAATTCTTTTATTCTTTTCCATGTTCCCATCAGATTCTCAAAAGGTGCCCCAAGTTCCCAAATTGTTCCCCAAGACGTTCCCAATAGCACCTCAGTTTTAGCTTTCACCTAAAGAATAGGCATATATGCATCCAGAACTAGAAAGGTGGTGACCTCATAATCTATACATTCATCATTGGTTTATGAATGTGTAATTCATGATTGGCTTCATACTTTCATATGGGGTTGACACCCCTGGGCAAACGCTACCCACACATTGAGACCGACAAATTTTTTGTTGTCATAGAGGAAGGCACCTAACAATGGGTAACATTGCCCTTGCAAAAAGGGGGCATATTTTGAAACTCAAAGAGGACTCCATTTGTTTGGAGGCAGGCCCTTCTGTCTTCAAACCAAACATTGCCCCCCTGCAAAAACGGACCATTTTTTAATTCTAGGGGAACAACATGTGTTTGAAAGCCCATCCTTTTGTTTATGAAAGGTGTCACCTGTTTGCCCTTCTTTTCTTGTTGAAGTTGCCTTTACCAGTACCGCTAGCAGTACGACACTTGCTTTTTGATTGTCCAACAGAAGGCAGCATTTTTGGATTTGGGACGGGTCCTGCACTCTTACCTTGTGAGGCAAGGCTAACATTCATGACAATCCGACTCCTGGGGCCTTCCTTCACAATTTACTGAACAGCAGCTGACCCCACACAGTTGCGGCTACTGGCAACAGCACATAACAAGGAAGCTGAACGAGAAATCACATAACAAAAGATATACATACATGCATGTATGTAAAGCAAACGTATGTTCACATTAGTATACAAGGTCGAAAACAACACACACACACACACATTTGTTCTCGAAATGTATCAAATCCTATATTAGGTCTACCTAGTAGGTACCCATGTGGATTCTGGAAGAATTCTTAGCAAAGGTAAAAGAAAATAATACTACATGTGCGTCTCTGTTTTTTCTAATTTACCCATGTGCTCAATATAAGTCAGCTACATGTCACCTGAATTGATCGTACAAGTTACACTATAAAGGAGAGCATGACCTTCACAATTGTAAATCATTGTGTCAGTTGCGATCAATCGATATCCACTTCCTGTTGCATTTAGTGAAGAAGAAGAAGAAGAGCAGAAGATCTGACGAGATGAGAAATTTGGTCGCCATCTTGTTGGTATCATGAGAATTTGTCAGGAGTTGTTCGCCTAACTAATAGCTTATCGTCGTAGTGCGGACATGTGCAAAGTTCGTGCGCTTTAGTGAGGAGAAGAATTGAGAACTGTTTCACAAAAGGTTAGTTATAATTTTGTTTGGTGCTTCTTTTGCCCCTCTCTCTATATATATGCAGATTAGCACACAGAGAGTGAAAGTGAGTGTGAGAATATCTTTGGTTCCAGGAGAAGACCTGTTGAAAGAAAATTTTGCTCCTGTTCCAGAGATTCCATAACAATTTGCTGCCTAATTTCCTCGACTTGTTCAGGCGTGCCTGTGTTTGTTTGCTTGGAGTCTGTCACCAAGGGATCATTGAAGTCAGATCTTGAAGTTTACTTATTTGACATGATCTGATTTATGCCGTGGTTTTTCATGTGTCTCGTGCTAGTGTCGTTCTTTTTTTAAAAAAAATTCCGAGTCCATTGTTGGATCTTCTGAAGGGGTCTGCTGCTCGTCAAATTGGCTTTCTCTTTGACTAGTTTTCGCTGAAGGAAATGAACCAAGATCTTAAGGGAGTGTTTGAAATCAGTTGGTCTATCTCGGATGCACAATTCATGCAACTGGAGGCCCTCCTGCCCGGCAGATTGTTTGTCAGAAATTGAGATCATAATTGAAGGACCTTGCAGTGGCTAGTAAATAACACCTGGATGCGAGCCTTGAATAATTTTTGTAATCCATAGTTGCACCAAGTTAAATTGCTCGATATAATGAACCCGTCATGTTCCATATAGCTCGATGAAATTAGAATTTATGTGAAGACACGGAAGAAAGCTAAACTTCGCACATAGGAAGATGACGCCTCTCGAGAGCTTTCTGATTTTTCTTCTGAGGGAACACACAGTTTGACTCAATTGAGAGTCAAGTAAGGACGTAAAGATCTGCATTCCTTTTACTTGCAGTCTCGCGGTTGATGGGGAGCCTTTTTCATGGTTTTCTTTGATTTTTGGAGCCATGTGCCGGCTCATAAGAGGGCTATTATGTGAAGGAGCCTGTTAGATCAGGTGGCCATGTCATCTAGATCATGATGTGGCCAGATCTAACATGACACCATGTCCTTTCTGTAAGGATACATTGAGCGTAGCCACCAAGATGTTGTATATTCCGTTCAAGTATTTCGGTCCTCCTTGATGACCGAAAACATCAAGGACCAAGGGTATGGCAAAACGAGAGCATTGAACCTGATACCCATTGCAATTCAGGTCTAGGCTCTTGTCAAATACTATGCTCTGCCATAATAATTTGAGAAAGAACACATCAAGTCGTTATGTCAGCAAGTTGCTTCGCAAGTTCACATTTGATCAGCACAATTCAAGCTGGAAACTGTGATGAGACTACAGAGGAAGGGATGTTTGAGACTTGTAGGAAAATCTTCAGATGTGATTGGAATTGAAGCTGACGGAGGTTGCTTTTGGAGTGATTGACAGTGGAATCGAGGTCGGGCGAAGATGGACGTGCAGGGCAACAAGTTGGGGAGCAGCTTCGGTAGGTTTAGTGTGGCAGATCTGAACACATTAGAATGGTGGTCTGTGGAGCGCCTGCTTGTTGTCGGGCTGGTGGGCATTGTTACACTGTTCATGTTCTCGCAACTATTTTGGGGACGAAAGCGAAACCTACCTCTAGGACCCAGAGGATTGCCGATCATTGGCAACATCCATCAACTTCGTAATGATACCATGCATATTACTTTCATGCAGATGGCTGAGAAGTATGGTCCTATAATGTACCTCAAATTGGGCTCCCGTGGTGTAGTCGTTGCTTCCACAGCAGAGACCGCATACGAGTTCGTCAAGGTGCAAGACTTAGTTTGGGCTGGACGACAGACATCGATGGCTCATGATATTCTCACCAACTACAAAATGGACATTGCAGGGGCACCATATGGGCCTTACTGGCGCCATTTACGCAAGATATGCGCTCAAGAACTTTTCACCTCCAAGTCCTTGGAGTCGTTTCGTTTTCCACGAGCACAGGAATTCAACCAAATGGTGAAATCCATCATGGATGACGTCCAAGAAGGAAAGATAGTGCAACTCAATCTGAAGCTTAACCATCTTGCTTTCAACAATTTGACTCGCATGATGTTGAACAAAAGGTAATAATTTAAAATCCTACTCTGTAAAGACTTTTGTTTTTGAGAATCTAATCCAGATTCCAATCCTTCAAATCAAATATAGTCATGTGAATGAGTAGGGAACAGTCAATTGATTGCCACATTCTGCAACTTTCTATTTTCCATCTTGGAATGATAGGTATGCAACACGCAGCTTCTACTAAAGTCTAAAAATGAATGGGAATTGTGTGACTGACTCTTGCAGACTATTTGGGCTCGATGTATCAGCGCAAGAAGAGGCATTGAATTTCAAGGAGATCCTTTTCAAGCTCCTCAAACTATCATCAACGATTGTAGTTGGGGATTTCATACCATGGTTGAAGTGGTTGAGCATCGTAACAGGTTACAGGAGGTACATGAAGTCGTTGAAGCGAGATATTGACTCCATGCTCCAAGAATTTCTGGAGTTGAAGAAGAGTGGAAAGAACGTGCAGGAGGAGAATGATGGGGGACCACGTCGCCAGGATTTCGTGGATGTCCTGTTGACCCAACCTACAGAAAATGGAACGGGTCATCTTTCTGATACTTCTATCAGATGTGTCATCCTGGTGAGTATTTAATTCAAACCAAACCCATGTTTCGTTGCATATCTTCTTGTGGAAGTTTAGGCTTTAGGATTTATTTTTTGCAAAATCGATTTTTCTTAAAAAATTGAGAAATCAATTTGGAATATGTGGGGATTTAAACTTTTTCAAATTGCTGCAGATGCATTGCAAACTAAAAAAATGCTTCCGATTTCGCCCAATGGAAGATATCATATGTCTAAGTTTGGGTTTTTCTTTTTCTTTTTCTTTACCACCGCAGGATATGCTTCTTGCTGGGACGGATACATCATCAAACTCGGTAGAATGGGGAATTGCAGCGCTACTTCGTTACCCTCATTGTTTGAAAAAGTTGCAAGCTGAACTTGATGAAGTAGTAGGAAAGGACAAGACTGTGACCGAAAGTGATATCCCCAAACTCCCATATCTAAATGCATTTATGAAAGAGCTGTTCCGCTTATACCCGCCAGCTCCCTTGGGCATAAGCCATGAGTGCATGAAAGACACAACATTGCAAGGTTATGAGTTCGTAGCGGGAACCCGCTTATACCTCAACATCTATGCCATCCATAGAGACCCAAAATGGTGGGAGAATCCTTTGGAATTCGACCCGGAAAGGTTCATCAAAAACCCTGATATCAGCATGAAAGGAAATTATTTTCACTTCATACCTTTTGGAGTTGGCAGGAGGCAGTGCCCTGGAATATCACTCGCAGTTTTATTTGTCCAACTTGGCTTGGCCCGCCTTGTGCAAGGCTTTGAATTATCTCTGCCTGATGGCCAAGACCCAACCACACTGGACATGACTGCCAAGTATGGGGTGACTATGCCCCGGAAAACTCCCTTGAAAGTCATTTGCAAACCTAGGTTGCCTGAACATCTCTATTATGATACTAACTAGTCGACAAAACATTTTTTTTCCAAACGAACTAAGTCGACTCTTTAAAAACTTTTAAAAGACTCTTCTAGACTTTTGTCACTGTAGAAACAAACAAGACATATTAGATAGACTTTGATATTGCACATATTGAAAAATGAAAAGGAGGCCAATAGCTCGTCTCCTCTCTTGTATCTCATGTATAACGCCAAAAGTGATCCCCAATGGACTAGACATCACATTGTGGGCATTTCAGAGCATGTAAAATTGTTCTTGGATATATATTGCCAAGAATGTTTTCCTTTGTTTCTCACATCAATGGAATGGAGGATGTAAATTTGTCCTTAGTCCCAAGTTAAAAATACATTTGGCCTTGTTTAATCTAGGGGGTTGACAATTTATCAAATTGCTATTCACTTACACTCTTTTTGTTTCCTTGGATATTCTAGTGTTGGATTCCAAATCCTAGACATTCATGCAACAAAAAATGTATCTGTAAAAAGTATATTTGGACATAGTTTTGAAAACTGTTGCACACTGGTCTAAATGAACAATTTCAGTGCATAATCCTTTGGAGGTATATCAATTGGCAAAGCTAAAAAGCAAGTTAGGAATTCTGTTGTAAAGTTGGAATGCATTTTTGCATGTTATGGAACTATGACCACACATTATATGTATTTTACTTATGAAGCCACACAATGCCTTAGAGGTCTTATCATCTTATGTGTGACATCCAATTTACTTAATCTTTTAAAATTATGATATCATTTGATAATGTCCAATCCATGATGTCATCCGTTAGCTCTTATGGTAGGCAATGGGCATACATATGTAGTTCATAAAACATCTTTGAAAGGCCAAGAACTGTTTTGAGTGTTCATGAAATAATTCATCAGCTAAGCTTACATTCCTTAATTCACAATTTGCAAATGTCAAAAATTCTACCTCCCCCAATCAGGACAGGTGAAGGATTCAACAATAAAAGTAATTTTCAGAAAGTGAGTGCTACCTTCTTAAGTACCTAGTTTATAAAATATGGACAAATAATGCCCAGTTCACCATGTTTGTTTCATTCTTATGTGCCTTAGGCCTCATTGAATAAGATCAATATAAAATTCCCCCATATGAATTACAATATAAACCTTCCGAAACTTAAGGTGTGCATTGTGTTCATTAATTCTTGATCACTGAAGGTTTGGGTTATGAAAAGGTTACTGCATGCAGCAATAGCATTTTGTTGGCTAACATCAAACCTTTAAACTGTATTTCTTATTTTGACTTGCCTCACCGGAAACCTAGTCTATTATTAAGTCTGAGGAAAATTCTTTAAATGCAAATTAGCCACTTACATTAAAATATTACAGCTCCCAAAACAACCAGCAATTCTTGATGATGACGTTTTGCAATAAAAAAGTAAGCTTGGCAAAATACACAAATTGCTCAGCTTCACATTGTGATTGTAAAGGAAGAAAGCTCAAATCAGAATTTTATTTAGTGATAGCAGCTTGTCATAAGCATAAGTGGCAGACCTTTGCAAACACACTTTACTAATGCAAACATACAATCCTACATGAACATGTTTGAATCATATCATTTCAGATTTTTTTAAAGAGTTATCTTGGTCTTCTTCATTGTATCTCAATCTCAAGTCCCATAATCCAAACCCTGTTATCACATTTTCTCACAATTGGCATCAAGTCCAAATTCCATATTTACAATATAACCCTTTTAATTCTCAACATCCCTAAAGCATTGAAAAGCAATTATTGTAACATTCTCAGCAAGCTAGATTCTCATAATTTTGCAAGAATTATTCCAAAATTCCACCCATGATATTCAAAAAAACAGAAACCCATTCAAAATGCCTATGTAAATGGCACTCACTTGCCTCAACAACTATTCCACAATAACCTAAAAAAATGCCCAATTTTTTTCAAATATACTAAACCCAAAAATAAAAATACCATCACAAACCAACTCTTTCAAATCCCTTAATGAGATATTTCATCACTTCCAAAACATCCCCACTACCTAATCATTCTTCAATAAGCCTCTGATCTCCAAAGTTAACATTTCCTGACACAATTATAAGTTTTGGGAAAATTTGCAACTCTGGAGCCAAAAACTTTCACATAATAGTTTGGTTTTTGACTATATAACACTATGGACTCTTTTTCTCCCTTGATTGGGATACTAAGAAGGGGTGGAGTTGATATTGGATTTCCAATTGTAATGTAGCCTCCATAGTGTGGTTAGAAATGTCTCATCAATTGTTTTGCTTAAAGCTTCCATAAAATGTTATGGACTTTGAGCCTTGAGGTAGCATTTTCTTGTATCATTTTGTCAATTATAGACATAAAAGATCAACTTTTGAATTTGGTAAAATATCGGTTGAGTTGGTAAAAACCTCCTTAGGATTGGGGAAGCATACACAATAGTTGAAATGTGATGTCATAACTGGAATATAATATTCCAGCAGCTGCTAAGTCATTTCTCAAGTTAAAGTCAGTGTCTTTTAGAGACTTGACTAACTCATTTGTTTGTAGTTTTGAGAACATCTTTCTTCAGATAATGATCAAGGCCTTGCTTCTCTAGGTGTTTAGACATCGACTCTAAAGTGTCCTACATGGGTTTTGTAATTTTTTTAATTTACAGGTGGTCTACTAGGTATTCGCTATCTACAATAGTTCTCTAATTATACCCCGTATGAATTGCCACATGTTCTATATGTTGTTCCCATAGAACTCCCACATGTCCCTCACATGTGTTCATTAAATTTTTGCCATATGATTTGTTAAATGTTCCCTATGTTGTTTCCCTAATGGCCATGTGTTTCCCATGTCGTTGCAAGTAGCCCCACATTTTACTCTATGATCCTTGCCCAAAATCTTTCTCTTTTAGCCTACATATATGGGTGGGCCAAATGGAAAGGCTATATCAATTGCAAATAGCCCCACATTTTTACTCTATGTTCCTTGCCCAAAGTCTTTCTCTTTTAGCCTACATACATGGGTGGGGCAAATGGAAAGGCTATATCAATTACATCTTGGGAATGACCAACGTTTGGAAACTTTATCTTGAAAGCATGCAAAAAGATTTCTAAAGCATTTTTGGGTGATGGGCAATCAATTCAGCCTATCACGAAAGCAAGAGTTTTGAGCTTTGTACGCACCCATTAAAGTAAGTAATAAGAAGCACCAATGGGTAAGTTACCCATGGTCTTTGCCGCGGCGTAATGAATTAAAGGTACCTACTTTGAGTACCTGGCTAGGTTTGGATCAGTCCTATTTTGGCTTTTGTCGGTTGCTTGGTTAATTTACTGCATGTATGGATCTACTAGACATGCGAAATAGCCTCCGGGTGAACCAGTACCTTCACTTGCACCGCATAAAACCCAAAAAACCTCAAATTTTATAGGTTGCTTTTAAACACAATAAATATCTAAACTTTATGCTAGTTTTCCCTGGGCTTTGGTACCTGGCCATATCAAATAGACATGTTCCAGGACACATACTTAAGAGCATGCTTTCCCAGGTGTGTAAATGGGGCAAAAATTTTGGGTGAGAGAAATCCCATCATACTTCAAGATTCATACTTCAAGGTTGAAGGAACAAATTGTGAGACAAAGAAAGGAACATGAAAAAGCAACTAGTTATTAGCAATGCTTGTCCTGCTCTTGCCTGTTTCGTTTAGGAAAGTTGGAAGCAGGTTGTTTATTAGCAGCCTGCGTTTCAAAATGCCCCTGAGGACTAAAGGATAAAAGAGACCACTGGTCTTTGTAATCCACTGCAGCAAAGGTTGTGAAGGTAGGTAGAGATAACAATCATGCAAACTTTAGAGGACAAGAACACAGCAAGAACCAACACATGGAAATGAAAAAAGATAGCTGATTTTTGCCCACCAACCTCAACCCAACTCTCATTGTGGCTCATGGTAGCCAAGCACAGGATTGGGATGTAGCCTAGCCAATTGACTTACACACTAATAAAAATAGTTCCTCAGGAAACCTATGTGTGCCCATTTCCTGTGCAACCTCAATGAATGTACACAGTCAAGGGGGGTGCTAAAGCATCAGGACTCAACAAACGATCTAGAACCTTAGGAAATCCACACAAATTTAGAGGGTACCCATCAAGTAAGAAAAGGAAAAACACAAAAGTCTGCAGGCACATTTGGACTTGAAGATCCCAAACCAAGCTGGAGTGAACCAACAGCCACCAATGCACCGGTTGAGGATGAGCCCATTGAAGCCATTTTGGGGATAAATAAAAAACACATCCTCCCTTGCCTAGAGTTTTTGGTTTTTTCAGCCTCTTCTTTGCCCCAAAAAATTTCCCTCCTACCTACCTCCCTCCCACCTACCTCCCCCCTCCTACCTACCTCACCTGATTTTGTGTTCACTCCATCGCCAGAGCTCAAGAGCGATTAGAGCAGGAGCCACGACAACACGTGACCCAAGCGGGAGCTTGAAGCAAGATCTTGAAGTAGGATCCAAAGCGGGAGCTTGAAGGTAAGCTCCCTCCCTTAAGCTCTTATGTTTTGATGTTATTGTAGTGAAGAAGGCGACGACTATCGTCGCCTTCTTTTTTTTTCTTTTGTTGCAACAAAAAAGGTGATAGTAGCTTGTCATCTTCTTCTATTTTATTTAGGTTGTAGCAAAGAAGGCAACAACTGCCATCACCTTCTTGTTTTTTTCTTTTGTTGCAGTGGCAACTCGCCTTATTCTATTTTGGTTTTGCTATAGCAAAGAAAGCGACGGCAACAAAGTTGCCATTGCCTTTTGTGTTTTCTTTTGTTGTAGCGAAAAAGGCAACAACAATTTTGTTGGCAATGCCTTCTTTTCTTCTTTTTATTGCAACAAAGAAGGCAATGGCAATGAGCCATTGTCTTCTTCTGTGGTTCTATTGTAGCGAAAAAGATAAAGACGATAGCTTTCGTCACCTTCTTTGATGGCTTTGTTGCAAAAAAATGACGACGGTAACTACCTTCACCGTTTTTGGTGGTTTTGTTATGTAGAAGGTGACAACAGTAATTTCGTCACCTTCTTCTATGGTGGTGGTGTTGTGAAGAAGGCGTTGGCAGCAAGTGGTTTTTTTTTTTTAATGTTGAAAATTATAATGGCTAAAGGAAGGAGATTGAAGAAAGGTGGTGGTGATTTGAAAGTTCATAAGAAAAATGTTACTTCATCAGAACGGACAATTATTGAGCAAAATGTTGCTTCATCAAAATAAAGAATTAGTGAGCAAAATGTTGTTTCGTCATAATTGAGACCTAAGGAGCAAAATTTTGCTTAATCATAAATGAGAATTGAAAATTGATGTATTAAGTAATCTATGTGGATTAAAGTTGACAAGGATGACAATTTGCAATATAGATTGAAAATTTCGATCAAAATATGATGGGTTCAATTGTTTTAGAATTTACGTACATTAGATTATGTGGAGATAAAAGAAATTATATAAGTTTTTTTAAGTTTAATTATATCTACACCTTCTTTTGTCAAAACTTTTTTATTGCAATACTTGAAAACAATTAAAGTTTGTAGGAGTTGTATATGATTATGTAATTTTATGTTTTGCAATACCTGCATTCTATTTTTTGAACTCTGTATGTGTAAGGTTTTAGGGTTAAGATTTTTTTATTACAAAATAATGATTTATTTTTTGATATTTTTAGTTTAGGTTCGGAATTTGAAACCGACCAAGCTTTTCAACCACTAGCACCCCTTGTCTACATAATTTGGCTCGAAAGGACAAAGAATGGACGAAGGTTGGGTCGAAATGGAAGTGAAAAGTTGGCACTTGCATTATTGCATATTGTGCCAAATGGTTGTTGACTAAACATTTGAAGGAGGTGCATGGCTTGGTGGCAAAAAAGGCCAAACCTAGGAGGCCTTCAACTTCTAAAAGAGGTTTTCGACATCAAGATCATGCTAAAATGAATGTTCGCATCTTGGGAAATGCCATGGTCGTGCAAAAGCAAAATGATCAAAAGGTTGTTAGTCGTGCTCCTACTAAAGCATAATAGGAGTAGGATAAACTAGTAACTATTGCAAAACAATGTTCACCATTCCCAGAACTAGCTGTGGTCAAATTAGCCTCAGAACAATTGTTGCAAGTGTTAAGTCTCAATGCCTAGAGTATGGAAAGTGTGCCTTGAGATGCAACATCAGGATGGAAAAGGATCAAAATTTATAAGAAATGATTCGATCTACCCGTTGTGTATACGCATGACAATTAAAAATGGGGTGGGATGTCAAAAATTAAGATCAAGAGTCCAATAAAGCAAATTGGACAGAAAAGTTGATAAATGTATTGGATTTTCATGAATTTAAAATGAATCATGGAGGGTAAAAAACAATAATAATCAATGTTTATTATTTGTTTCATCCAAGGTGTGTTAGGGTTTAATTTGGTGGTTTTTGAGTGTTTGTAAGATTGAGGAGACAACAAAAGGAAATTTTGTTGCAAATGCAATTTAGGTTGAGATGCAACGCCACCATTTTTACACTACTTATCATGAAGTAGCTGATTACCGAAGTAAACATGGGATTGTAAATACTAATATGGTTTAGGGTTTTCACTTTATATAGTTAGCTAGGTTTTTCAGCCCTTTTAATTTTTGGATTACCCAACTTTTGAACTTTGGTTTATAGATCACCTTTTTTTTTCATTGGGTTCTTAACAATTTTTCATCCACCCATTTTTGTACATCTTTTATCAATATAATATTTTCTTTTAGTCACACTTGTTTGATCGGTATATGGTTAATCATATATGTTTTCTCTGTCATAATTTTCTCAATACTTAAGATGTAAGAATCAAACCTTAAATAAGCCCATATGAATAGGTAACATTAATTTGTTTAAGGTCTACAAAGATTAAAATGAACATTGTGCAATACTTACATTTAATATAATAAGACTCACATCACCTAAAGACTTTTAAAACAATACACACATTTTAAACATATAATTCCTACGTCATTTTCTATTATAAATTCCATAAGGCCATTTTCAAATATGCAATACATGCATATAGGTCCCATAATAATCACTATTTTTTTACATTCATTACAAAACCTGCATTTTATCATAAAATTAATTCAGAATAATAATTAATTTAGGTATATAAAAAGACATATTTCGGGTACCCAAACCACTTACTAGTTATTTTGAAATGATATTACATGCGGGTATTGCATTTAAGGTTGGGTCTTCAAATAAGGTTTGCCTCAATCACCTATGGATTATTTCAATATGAACTTGCATGCAGGTATTACCTCTAGGCCTTGGTCTTCATTCAAAGGTGCACCCAAACTACATATTGGGTATTTCAAAGCGACCTTACATGTGGGTATTGCATTTAAGGTTGCCCTTTCACTACAAATTTTACCTTAATCACCTATGGGTTATTTTGAAATGAATTTGAATATAGCTATTGCATTTAAGGTTAAAGTTTCATATAATTTTATAATATCCACACACGTACTTACTTTCAACAATTACAAATTTAACCTTAATTTTTTTAATAACTAAATAAAATTTGTAACAAAACATAAAAGAAGGTATGTCTCTTACCATTTGTTAATATCTCCAAGCTGATTTTTTTCACTTTCTTTTTAAATATATATTGCATTTAAAATTCCCCTTAAAATGCACCATAGATTTATTTTATTTACTATAGACTTGTTAAAAAAATGTTCATTAATTTAAGGTTTCCCAAACTCTAAATTTGTATCATAATCCAATAGTATATATTTATAACAATTATATGAAAAAATGTGTTTTTTTTTAATAATTTTTTTTAGTTCAAATTTAATATGTTATGATATAATAAGAAATAGACATTAAACTGTCATAAGTGTTTATTAGGCTTACATGGCCTAGGTTAATAAACTACCTATATAACTAATACGTTTATTTAATAAGTTCAACCAGTTTCAATACCTACATATACCATCTAAAATATTAACCTAGAAGGCCTACACTAATAAATAAACTACATAATAGGCCTATATTACATAGGTACCCTATTAAGTAGTTAATTAAGTTACTTAACAAATAGCTTACCAACCTATTATTCATGTTTAGGCTAGGTTGTTTAGTTCGGTCAATGTCGACGTTTTAATCAATCTAACAACCTTGGCAATGAGCTTTTGTTGAAGCTAGTAATTTATCAAGGCTATAGATTCTTGGTTGTTTTTTTAAGAACATTATTGTGTTTTTTGGATAGTTCAGTCATGTTTTAACTTCTTAAGGTGTTGAAAACATTACATAACAACTTGGCCATGACAAAGCTTCCAAATCCACACGAACATTGGCATGGCTTCTAAGAGCTTATGAACATTTTCATACCTAGCTATAAATATTTTGGAATTTTTAAATTCAAATTTAAAAAAAAGTTCATTAAAAATAATTGCAATATATGTAACCATAGGTTTATATATATATATCAATTTTTATATTATTATAAATAAATATGAAAATATTATATGTATTGAAATCAATCAACAATATAATTCCATAATATTACAATTTATATATAACGTGTTATAAATAACAATATATTTGGACCAATATTTAAACTAATATTATACATCATAAAAAATAAAGTTTACATAATGATTTGTGTTATATATGTATAAAATATAAAATATTTTTGATTCACTATCTAATTATTTTAACCAAGAAATTATTTACTATATATCAAAAAATTATAAAATAAAATTTCAATGAAACATATGATTAATATATGGGAGAAATCATTTTTATTATTATGTGAAATAGAAAAAAAAGAATAAAAAATCATGTGCATTAATTTTTTTTTAAACATAGTTCAAAATTTTATTAAATTAGACATTTTATATTTTTGTTTTTTGAAATGAGTTTACAACTTTAAAAGGGAAAAAACATAAATATGAACATATTTGAAGAAATTTTAAGCTTGAACTTTTAATTTTTTTGATCTCGACAAACTTTGTATTAGATTTAAGGTTGGGTTTTCACATAAGGTTTATTTCTTACCTTTGTGTGATCTCTCCAACCTAATTTTTCCAATCTATTTGAAAAAAATATAGAATGAAATTATATTGTTTGACATATGTCTAAACCCTATAAATTTCCCCCTAGTTTAATGTAAAATATTTCTGATAATTAATGCATTATCAACAAATTTTGTCATATAATTAAATAATTAATAGACCAGTATTTTGGATAATTTAAATGATTAATTATCAAGAATTAAATATTTATTTATTTATTTAAAATAATTAACCAATCATTTGGTTTAACTTTATTTACTTGGATAATAAAAAGTTGGATCTAAAAATCAAATTGATTAATTTAATTATATTCTTGTTTTAATAAGTTATTGAAATCATTATTTAGGATAATTATTCCACATTACAGATTGCAAGTTCAACTTTTCCATGAAAAATTCCCACACCAAGATAAGCTTGATCACAATTGTCATTATACTATTTATTCCACAAACAATATAACCTCTTTTCAAATTCAATGAAACAAAGTAAGAATCATGGAACTCCCAATCAACAAGCCCAACCTCTATACACACCTTTGTTAGCATACTATTTTGAAATTAACTAATTATTTTGGAGTGACCCAAAATGCAGGTATTGCATTTAATGTAGGATTTTCATTTAAAGAGGTTTAAACCTCACATGCATAATTTTGAAATGACCTTGAATGCAAGTATTGCATATAGGGTTGGGTTATTTCAAAATGACTTTACATGTGGGTATTGTGTTTAAGGTTAGGTCTTCATTTAAGGTATCCAAACCATCTGGATTGGTTTTTTTAAAAAGTGGGTATTGCATTTAAGGTTGATTTTTCATTTAAACTTGCAATACCCGGACTTATACTTACCTCTACCAATTGGAATTTTGGGGTTTCATTATAATACCTACACCTATATTTACCTTTACCAATTAGAACTTTGGGGCTTCGTTGCAATACCTACACCCATACTTGCCTCTACCAACTAGAATTTTGGGGGTTCGTTGCAATACTTGCACCCGTACTTACCTTTACCAACTAGAATTTTGGGGCCTAATTACAATACTTGCACTTGTATTTACTTCTACCAATTGGGATTTTGGGGCCTAGTTACAATACTTGCATTTAACATTAATATTATCACTATCCTTATGTTTTTACATTTCACACTTTTTGTGCTTATTACTCGGAAACAATAATAACCTTTGTGCCATACTAAACTTCATGTGTGTGTTGAATACATGATGCTCAAAGAATTTGGGCTATGGTTTCCTCCATACAAAATTGATTCTAAAACAAAATTCTTAGTGCCAATGGCAACAATCTCGATTAGTAATTGAGACATTTATTCATGACATCGTTTAGTACTTACATTTGTGTGATTGGGCATTGTTTCATACCAATCTTTGAGCCGTTTAACCCTATTTCCCAATCCATCTTCTATGTGGTGTAACACTAATCTTGGGTGTGAAACTGCATTTGCTTTTGTGAAGTATATGTTATGAATCTCACATGCCAATACTCTCATGTGTGAGGTGGCATGTTCACAAAGTGTCACATCGCCTTCTTTACATTCATTTGTGATCTCTTGCATTATAGTGACCAATTGTGGAAGAGCCTTTTCCATTGGGGTTGATGAATTTATTATGTCATTAGACCTTACAATGGCACCCATAGGGAGATCATTTTGTTCCATGTTCATGAGCCCATCAAATTCCATGATCCCATCATCATCTTCAAGATGTTCATCTTCATCATTATCATTGGACTCCATATCATCTAGAATGTGTCGTG
>Ga0116228_10000308_pt1 | contig 35902 bp, 35 predicted proteins | sample S1TSphfallax_2_FD_89694 | JGI IMG/M metagenome (GOLD analysis project Ga0116228, IMG submission 89694) | Host-associated microbial communities from peat moss isolated from Minnesota, USA - S1T2_Fc - Sphagnum fallax MG | ecosystem: Host-associated > Plants > Peat moss > Unclassified | place... | reverse complement strand
GGGGCGGGCGTGGGGCTGAGCGGTGCGGCGGCGGGCCGGAGCCACTCGGCGAGCGGGACGAATTCCTCGGCGGGCATGCGGAGGGGCTCGTCAGCCGCGGGCACGGAGCAGTTCCTCGGGGTGCGGCACGAGGTCGGCGGCCGCGCGAGCGAGGCGGCGGACGATCTGGGCGCGCTCGTCGGGCGGATAGAGTTCGAGGACGGCCGTGGCGGTCGCGGCCGGGAGGGCGGAGATCACCGCCGCGGCGACGTGCGGCGGTTCGCCGGCGAGGGCGCCGCGGACGCGCGCCGGCGGGAGGCCGGCGGTGCCGCGGGCGACGTCGCGCACGCCGGCGGCTTCGACGGCGCGGACCGCGAGGGCGTAGGCCGGCCGCGCACCGAGGGCGAGCGCGACGACGAGGGCCGCCGCGAGCGCCGCTTGCGGCGCAACGCCGGCGAGAAGACCCGCGATCGCCCAGCCGTCGATGCCGCGCGGTAGCGGCGTGCCGGCCGCGGCGAAGCGCACCGCTTCGACCTGCAACGTGTCGCCGCGCGCATCGTCGATCCCGGTCGACGCGGCCGCGAGCGCGCGGATCTTGTCGAGGTCGAGGAGCCGCGCGCCGTCGACGAACACCGCGACCGAGAGTCGGGCCGTCGCATCGGGATCGGAAATCTGCGTGACGTCGCGCGTCTCGCTCCCGCGCTCTTCGGTGAGCGTCTGTTTGGCGTAACGCTTCTTATCGCTCGCATAGCGTTCGTCGGCGGTCGTGCGCGCGAGGCTGCCCGCGACGGGCGTGCGCTTCACGTCGCGATCCTCGCGGCGTTCACCGAGCGGCTCGCGATGCACGCGCACGATCGTCGCACCCGTTCCGAATGCCGCATCGAGCGCGCTCTGCAACGAGAGTTGCAGCGCCGCGTCACCCGCGTCGCCGGCGTCGACCGCGCCGCGATCGTCGAGCACGGTCACGCGGTCGGGGTCTAGTCCCGGCACGCCGCCCGCAACGAACGCGCGAATGCCGGCGAGCGCGGCGGGCGCGAGGTGCGTGCCCGGCGTGAGCGTGAGACGCACGCTCGCCGATGCGTCGCGCGCGGGTTCGTCGGCGTATGCGCCGCCGCTCGCCGGCGCGACGATCACCTGTGCGTCGGCGACGCCGTCGAGACCGCGCAACCCCTCGGCGAGATCGGCGGCGAGCGCGTCGCGCGACTGCACGTCGAGCACGCTCTGCGGCGTCAGCGCGCCGACGTGCGCGAACGCTTCGTCGGAGGTGGTGAGGTGACGTCGCGGCACGCCCGCGAGCGCGAGCCGCAGCAGCAGATCGGCACGCGCGCGCGGATCGACGCGCACGTTGTCGGCGAGCGGCGCGTACGCGATGCGCCACGCCGCAAGGTGCGTCTCCACGTCGGCGAGTTGATCGGCGTAGAGCGGCGTTGCGAAGAGCGTCACGCGCACGTCGCGCGTGCCCGCGAACGCGAGCGCGGCGACCAACGCCACGCACGTGATTGCGCCGATCACGCCGAGGCGCACGCGCGGTGCGAGCGCCATGAACGCTACACCGATGCGCCGGAGTTCGTTCACGATCAGACCTGCATACCGAGCAGCGTCTGCAGCCCTTGCGTCACGCGCTGCGTGCCGGCCGCCGCGATCTGCAACGCGATGTCGGCGCGCGCGCGTTCGACCACCATCTCTTGCAAGCCGCCGCGGTGCGCGGCGAACGCCGCCTCGGCACCGGCGGCGTCCTCGAGCGCGCCGCTCGCCGCATCGACGAGCGCGGCGAACGCATTCGGGCGCGCGGGCGTGGTCGCCGGCACCGCGACGTCGGGAACGAGCGCATCGACGCGCATCAGCGATCGATGTCCAGGGTGCGCTCGGCCAGCCGTTTTCCGATGTCGAAGATCGACGCGTTCGCCTCGTAGGCGCGTTGCGCGTCGAGCACCGCGATCAACTCGGTGAGCGGATCGCCCGTGCCCGGACGGCTCGTCACGCTCACCGGCGATGCGTCGCCGGCATCGTCGTCGTCGACGTCGCCGAGATCGGGTCCGTCGGCGTCGTCGTCGGCGGACGAGACCGGGACGAACGATGCGACGAGCCGCTGATACGGATGGCCGGGCACCGCGGCTTGCGCGGCCGCGACGTTGCGCGCGGCGACGTCGAGGATGGTGCGTTGCGCGGACATGCCGCGCGCCGCATCGTCGAGCAGCGTCAACTCGTTCACTTCGCCACCGACTTCACTTCGGCGACGCGCGCCTTGACCGCGCCGAGCAACGCTTCATCGAAGAGCGCACGCCGGGCAACGATCGCCATCGCACGCTCGTCGACCGCTCGGCCGCTCGCTACGAGCGCGTCTCGCGCGCCGGCCGCGGCGCGCAATGTGGCGTTTCCGATATCGAGACTCATGGCGCTACGTTAGCGCGCCGGCATGACCCCGGTGTTGCCGCCGTATGAGGAACCTCGCATCGCGCGCTTCGGTCGAACTTCTCGAAGACAGCGGACCCCCTCCACCACCGCTGTCTTCACTTCTGTTCGAACGAATCAAAAGAGACCCGCGTCGCCGCGGGTCTCTTCGTCGTCCAACGCGCGGGTTCGATCAGCGCTTGGAAAACTGGAAGCGTTTGCGCGCGCGCTTGCGCCCGTACTTCTTCGATTCTTTTTCGCGCGGGTCGCGCGTGAGCAGACCGTTGCGGCGCAGCGGCTCGCGCAGCGCTTCATCCATCTCGAGCAACGCGCGAGCGATGCCGTGGCGCACGGCGCCCGCCTGCCCGGCCGGGCCGCCGCCTTCGCAGGTGACGGTCACGTCGAAGCGCGATCCCGACTGCGTGACTTCCAGCGGCTGGCGGATGACCTGTTGGAGCACCGCGCGCGGGAAGTAATCGTCGATCGAACGCTTGTTGATCGTGATCACGCCCTGCCCGAGCGTGACGCGCACGCGAGCGACGGCGCGCTTGCGCCGGCCGGTGCCTTGGAACATTTCAGACGTCTGCATGCCCTATGCCAGTGCCGCGGGCTTTTGCGCCGCGTGCGGGTGGGTGTCGCCGACGTAGACGTTGAGGCGGTTGAGCTGCACGTCGCGCATCCGGTTGGTGGCGAGCATGCCGCGCACGGCGCGCTCGATCAAACGCTCCGGGTACTTCGTGCGCACCTGTTGCGCCGTCTCGGTCTTCAGACCGCCCGGGAAGCCCGAGTGACGGTGATAGACCTTCTGGGTCCACTTGTCGCCGCCGAGTTCGACCTTGTCGGCGTTGATCACGACGACGAAATCACCGGCATCGATGTGCGGAGTCCAGGTCGGCTTCGTGCGGCCGGACAGCGCGCGAGCGATCTTGACCGCGAGCGTCCCGAGGCGTTGCCCCTGGGCGTCGACGATGTACCAGTCGTGCGTGGCCTGTGCCGTGGTCTGTTGGAAGGTGCGCATTGCTTCTGTATCTGTCGGCAAGAGAAAAGTCGCCCCACCGGTCGGCGCGGCAACCCTCGGAGTATACCGGAGCAGCCCACCCCCGTCAACTTCACCGGGCCCGCCCGGGCAAAGAACAACGGGCCCGTGCCGCCGAACCCGTCGGACCATGCTCCGCCCGCTTCTGCTCGGCTGCTCGTTCGCCGCGCTCGTCCTCACCGTCGCGCCGCCCGCCCGTGCCGCGACCGCCCCGGCCATCCGCGAAGCGCGGGTCGACGCGCTGCTCGCGCACCTGCGCGCCTCGCCGCCGCAGCTGCGCATGTTCTTCGCCGCCATGCCCAAGGGCGCCGACCTGCACAACCACGCCGACGGCGCGGTCTACGCGGAGCGCTTCCTGCAGTGGGCCGTCGCCGACGGCGACTGCATCCAGCCGCAGACGCTCACCCTCGTCGCGCCGCCCTGCGCCGTGCCGGGCAGCGTCGACCTGGCCACGTTCCTCGCGAACGACGCGCACCGCGACGCCGCGATCGACGCCATGTCGATGCGCGGCTTCGTGCCGGGCCCGGAGACCGGACACGATCACTTCTTCGCGACCTTCGACAAATTCGGGCTCGCCGGGGGCGCGCACCCGGCCGAGGTGCTCGCCGACGCGACGCGTCAGGCGGCGCACGACCGCGTCGCCGAGCTCGAGCTGATGGTCACGTTCGGCGGCCCGGCGCTGGAGCGCGCCGTCGCCGGCGTACCGTTCGATCCGAATCTGACGACGCTGCGCGCGCAGCTGTTCGCGCACGGCTTCGCGGCGGCCGTCACCGAGGCGCGGGCGCAGGTGGCGATGCTCGATCGCGACCGGCGCGTACAGCTCGGCTGCGACGGCCCGGCGCCCGAGCCCGGCTGCCGGGTCGAGGTGCGCTACCTGATGCAGGTCATCCGCGCGCTGCCGCCCGTGACCGTGTTCGCGCAATCGATGCTCGGCTTCGAGCTCGCGCACACGGAGCCGCGCGTCGTCGGGCTCAACCTCGTCGCGCCCGAAGACGGCCCCGTGGCACTGCGCGACTACGACCTGCACATGCACATGCTCGACGCGCTCGCGCACCTCGAGCCGCCGGCCAACGTGACGTTGCACGCGGGCGAACTCGCGCTCGGTCTCGTGCCGCCGCCCGATCTGCGCTTCCACATCCGGCACGCGGTCGAGATCGCGCACGCGAAGCGCATCGGCCACGGCGTCGATGTGACGGAGGAGGACGACGCGCCCGGCCTGCTCGCCGAGATGGCGCGCCGCCACGTGCTCGTCGAGATTTGCCTCACGAGCAACGACGTGATCCTCGGCGTGCGCGGCGCGGATCATCCGCTGCCGACGTATCTGCGCTACGGCGTGCCGGTCGCGCTCGCGACCGACGACGAAGGCGTGTCGCGCATCGATCTCACGCACGAGTTCGTGCGCGCCGAGACGACCTACGCGTTCTCGTATGCGACGCTCAAGGGGTTCGCGCGCAACAGCGTGACCTACGGCTTCGAACCGGGCGCGAGCCTGTGGGACAACGCCGCGGCCGCGCGCCCCGTCGCCGCCTGCGCGACGACCCCGCTCGGCGCGACGCCCGCGCCAGCGTGCGCCGCCTTCCTCGCGCGCAGCGACAAGGCGCGCCTGCAGTGGCAGCTCGAGCACGACCTCGCCGCGTTCGAGGACGCGGAGCTTCGGCACGGGCCGCCGGTTCACACGTAGGTAGCGGCGACGGCGGCGAGGCCCGCGCCGTCGACCAGCGCCAGGCCCTTGAGCCGGCTGCCGCGGACGAGCCCGCGCCGCGCGAACGACGCGATGGCGGTCGACGCGGTCTCGCGGGTCGTGCCGGCCAAGCGTGCGAGGTCTTCCTGCGAAAGCGGCAGATCGATGCGGTGGCCGCCGCTGGGCAACGCGATGCCGAAGTCGTCGCAGATCTCGAGCAAGGCGGCCGCGACGCGCGCTTCGGCGGGCGAACGGCTCTGCCGTTCGAGCTTGGCCTGCACCTGCGCGGTGCGGTGCGCGATGTTGCGCGCCAACGCGAGGTAGAGCATCGGGTCGTCGGCCGCGATCCGATCGAAAGCATCGCTTGCGACGAGCGCCACGCTGGACGGGGCGATCGCTTCCGCCCCGCTCTCGCCGCCGCGCTGGTCGAAGAGCGCGGCCGGCGCGAGCACGTCGCCGCGGCGCGCGAGAAACAGCGTCACGTCGCGCACGAACGCGGCGTTGCGGAACACGCGAAACCACCCGTCGACGACGATGGCGGCGGTCGGTCCGTCGAGCGGAACGACGGACCGGCGAGCGATGGTCTCCACTCGACCGACGATCGCGCAGCGCTCGATCTGTTCGTCGCTCAACACCGGCATCGAGCGTCCATTCCGGCACCGGGCGGCGCGGACCCGTACGGCGAACGTCGGTTCGCATGGCCGTCGATACGAACGAACTGTTCGATCTGCCCGATGCGGAAATCGACGCGCTGCCGTTCGGGTTGATCGCGGTGAGCGCCGACGGCACGATCGAGCAGTACAACGCCTACGAATCGAAGCTCGCGCGCCTGCCGAAAGAACGCGTCATCGGGCGCAACTTCTTCCGCGACGTCGCGCCCTGCACGGCGGTCCGCGACTTCCAAGGCCGCTTCGAGCGATTTGTGGCCGAGGGCGGCGACGGCGCCGAGTCGTTCGACTTCGTGTTCGCCTTCCCGTTCGGCCGGCAGCGCGTGAACATCACGTTCTTGCGCAGCGCCAAGAACCAAGGCGTGAAGATCCTCGTCAACCGTTACGACGACGAGGGCGAAGACGAGAGCTGACGCTCCGAGTCGAAGTCGGGATACCGCACGCCGACCAGCGTGAGTCCCGCGGCCGGCGCCGTGTAGCCGGCCCGGCGACGGTCGCGCGAGGCGAGGATCGCCGGTATGTCGTCGATCGCGCGGCGGCCGCTCGCGATCTCGATCAGCGTGCCGACCGAGATCCGCACCATGCGATGCAAGAACCCGAGGCCCGTGATGCGCACGATCACGTCGTCGCCACGACGCGCGACGTCGACGGCGTGAACGGTGCGCACGGTGCCGCCATGCTCCGGGAGCACGCCGCAGAACGCGATGAAATCGTGCTGGCCGATCAGATCGCGCGCGGCCGCGCGCATCGCGTCGAGATCGAGCGGACGGTGCACGTGGTGGGCGTAGCGGCGCGCGAGCGCCGATGGCGACGGACGGTTGAGGATGCGATACTCGTACGTTCGCGCGAGCGCGTCGAAGCGCGCCGAAAAGCCGTCGGCGGCGATCCCCGCATCGCGCACGGTCAGATCGTTCGGCAGGTTCGCGTTGAGCGCGAGCGCCAGGCGTTCGATCGGGAAGCGGCGCGCGCTGGTGAACGAGATGACCTGACCCGAGGCGTGCACGCCGGCGTCGGTGCGTCCGGCGGCGCTGACGGCGACCGGCTCGGCGAAGAGCACGCCGAGCGCGCGCTGCAGTTCGCCGGCGACGGTCCGCTCCGCGGGCTGGAATTGCAGCCCGCTGAAGAGCGTTCCGTCGTACTCGACGACGATCCGGTAGGTCGGCACCGTCCCCTCATTTGGGTTCGGCGCCGCCGAACCCGGTTTACGCCGCGACGCGCTGCGGAACGGGGCGCTTCTCGTCGAGGTCGAGCAGATCGGCCCACGACGTGACGTCGGTGCGGTCGGGCGCGACTTCGGCGCGCAAGCTGAGGAAGTACTTCTCGGCGTCGCTGCCCGGATCGGGTCCGTGCTGCAGCCAGTCCTGATTGAACGCCTCGATCTCCTCGTCGGATTTCGCGTGCACGAACGGCGCGACGTACTCCGAGATCTCGGCGTCGCTCGACGTCTTGATCACGTCGAGGAGCGCTTCGTGATCGATACCGAGGAACGTGAAGAGATGCACGTCCATCGGGCAATTGTAGTGATACTCGCCGATGTTGCCCTTCGCGAGCGCCTTGCCTTTGTCGATCGTGCGCTGGAGTTGCACGATGCCGTGCAGCTTGTGGTGCACGCTGGCGGGATAGGACGTGGTGAGATCCATGTCGTTGATTCTTTCGGTGGAGGGTCGAGTGAGTGCGGCGTTGACTTGGACCGCCGTTGCGGCACCCCGGTTTCGTTTACCCGGGAACGGGCCGTTGTAATGGAAAGAGGATCACGTCGCGAATCGACTGGTTGTTGGTCAAGAGCATCACGAGCCGGTCGACGCCGATGCCGATGCCGGCCGTCGGCGGCATGCCGTACTCGAGCGACGTGACGAAATCCCAATCGGGCGGCGGCACTTCGTCGTCGCCGGCGAGTCGCTCCGCCATCTGCAGCTCGAAGCGGCGGCGCTGGTCGTCGGGATCGTTGAGCTCGCTGAAGGCGTTCGAGATCTCCATCGACACGCAGAAGAGTTCGTAGCGCTCCGTCAGCTCCGGATCGTCGCCCTTGCGTTTGGCGAGCGGCGAGAGCACGACCGGCATGTCGTACACGAAGGTCGGGTGCAGCAGCCGCGGCTCGACGATGCGCTCGAAGAGTTTGTCGAGCGCGTGCGCGTGCGTCGGCGAACGCGGGATGCCGAACGCCTCGAGCGCGGCCTGCGCGCCATCGAACGTCATCAGCTGCTCGCGTTCGAGTCCACCGAACTCGCGCAGCGCGTCGAAGTACGCGATGCGCGCAAAGGGCCGCTTGAACGAGACCGCGTTCTCGCCGTACATCAACGTATCGTCGCCGTAGAGTTCGCGCACGAGATGCTCCATCAGCGCCTCGTTGAACTCCATCATCTCGTGCACCGACCAATACGCCGCATAGAGTTCGAGCATCGTGAACTCGGGATTGTGCGTGGTATCGATGCCTTCGTTGCGGAAGATCCGGCCGATCTCGTAGACGCGCTCGAGCCCACCGACGATCAACCGCTTGAGGTTGAGCTCGGTCGCGATGCGCAGCGACATCTCGATGTCGAGCGCGTTGATGTGCGTGAGGAACGGTCGCGCCGTCGCGCCGCCGGCGACGTTGAGCAGCGTCGGCGTCTCGCACTCATAGAAACCCTGGGCGTCGATGAAGCGGCGCATCGTCGAGACGATCGTGCTGCGCTGCATGAACACGTCGCGCACGTGCGGGTTGACGATCAGGTCGACGTAGCGCTGGCGGTAGCGCTTCTCGATGTCGACCAGACCGTGCCACTTGTCGGGCAGCGGCGCGAGGCCTTTGCCGAGCACCGCAAACGATTTCACGTGCAGCGCGAGATCGCCCATGCGCGTGCGAAACACGTACCCCGTCGCGCCGAGGAAGTCGCCGCGGTCGAGCGCCTTGAGCACCGCGAATTCCTCGCCCAACTCCGCCTTGGGGAAGTAGAGTTGGAAGCGTCCGGTGCGATCGGAGACGTCGGCGAACGGGCCGCGCAGCGACATCACGCGCCCGGCGATCGACCAGGTCTCCTCGCCGGCGTTTTCCTGCGCGCCGAGTGCCTCGTAGCGGCGCGCGAGGTCGCCGGCGTGAGCGGTGACCTCGAAACGCGTCGCCGCGAACGGATCGATGCCGCGTGCTTGCAGCGCGGCGAGATTCGCGCGCCGCGCGGCGATCAGCTCCGCCTCGCGCTTGCCGAGATCGTCGCGCGACTCGGAGACGTCGTCGATCAAGAGGCTTTTTTCGCTGCGGCTTTCTTGACGGCTTTGTTGATCGCTTCGATCTTGTACTTCATCACGCCGCGGGGCGTCGTCACGTCGACGGTCTCGCCGTTCTTGCGGCCCATCAACGCGGCGCCGAGGGGCGATTCGTTCGAGAGGCGCGCGTTCTTCGGATCGGCCTCGGCGGAACCGACGATCGTGAAATCGTGCGAGCGCCCCGAACCGAGCTCCTTGACCTTGACCGTCGCGCCGAGATGCACCGCGTCGGCGATGAAATCGCTCTGATCGATGATGCGCGCGTTACGGATCATCGACTCGAGCTTGAGGATGCGGCCCTCGACGAAGGCCTGCTCCTGCTTCGCGTCTTCGTATTCCGCGTTTTCGGAGATGTCGCCGAACTCTTTGGCCTGGCGGATGCGCTCGTTGACCTCGCGACGATGAACGCTCTTGAGCTCGTCGAGCTCGTCTTCCAGCTTCTTCAACCCATCGCGGGTCAAAATGATCTCTTTGTCGTTCACAACCGACTCCCGGAAAAACGAAACCGCCGCAAGCTGCGGGCGGCGCCAAACTCGACCTCGCTCATTCGCGGTCGCTCGTCATTCGGCCCTGCACCGCCCGCCGATGCCGCCCGCCGCAGGCCCTTTCTCGAAGCACAGAGTAACCTCGAAAATGGTCTCCGTCGACGTTACCGCCGGCTCTCGCGAGGAGTTACGCGCCTCGAACGTCGCGCGCGGAGTGTCGGTCGCGCACGATATCCTCATCGAGCGCGCGCTCGGCGCCCACGTCTGGGATACCGACGGTCGCCACTACCTGGATTTCGTCGGCGGGATCGGCGTGCTCAACCTCGGGCACCGGCACCCGCGGATCGTCGCGGCCGTGCGCGACCAGCTCGACCGCTTCACCCATACGTGCTTCCAGGTCGGGATGTACGAAGGCTACCTGCGCCTGGCCGAGCGGCTCAACGCGCTCGCCCCGGGCGACTTCGCGAAGAAGACGCTGCTGGTCACCACCGGCGCCGAGGCGGTCGAGAACGCGGTGAAGATCGCCCGGGCGGCGACCGGCCGCGCCGGCATCGTCACCTTCGAGCGCGGCTACCACGGACGCACGTTCCTGGCGCTCGCCATGACCGGCAAGACGAACCCCTACAAGCAGAATTTCGGTCCGTTCCCGGGCGACGTCTACCGCGCACCCTATCCGGACGAGCGCCGCGGCTGGCCGACGGAGCGCGCGCTCACGGCGCTCGACTCGCTGCTCGAGTCCGGCGTTTCGCCCGATCAGGTCGCGGCGATCGTGATCGAACCCGTGCTCGGCGAGGGTGGCTTCATCCCGGCGCCGCCGCGCTTTCTGCAGGCGCTGCGCGAGCGCTGCGACCGCTACGGCATCGTGCTCGTCGCCGACGAGATCCAGTCGGGCTTCGGGCGCACCGGCACGATGTTCGCGATCGAACAGTCGGGGATCGCGCCCGATCTGATCACGGTCGCGAAGAGCCTGGCCGGCGGATTACCGCTGGCCGGCGTGGTCGGCCGCGCGTCGATCATGGACGCGCCCCTGCCGGGCGGGCTCGGCGGCACGTACGCGGGCAACCCGCTGGCGTGCGCCGCGGCGCTGGCCACGCTCGACGTCTTCGCCGACGAGCCGATCCTCGCCGGCGCGCGGCGGATCGGCGAGCGCACCCGCATCGCGTTCGACGTGATGCGCGCCGAATATCCCGGCCGCATCGTCGATGCGCGCGGTCTCGGCGCGATGCGCGCGCTCGAATTCGCCGACGCTGCCGACGCGCAGCGCATCGTCGATGCGGCCCGCGAACGCGGGCTGCTGCTCCTCAAAGCGGGGTCGGGCGACGTGATCCGTTTCCTCGCACCGCTCGTCATCAGCGACGAGGACCTCGAGCTCGGGCTCGAGATCCTCGCCGATTCCATCCACCACACCGCTGCTTAACGCATGGAGGTCCCAAAATTAATGTCGATGCGAAGTCCGTACGTTCGTACGCTAGCCACGTCCTCGATCTGATCGCGCGCCCCGCGCTCGATCAATCGGCGGCCGACTGGGTCACGAACGAGACAATCAACGCCTTCCGGGATCACGTGAATCCCGGCTTCCTCAACTACCGCAAAACCGCCGCGCACGGCACGCTCGACGCCGCCGTCGAGTGGAGCGACGCGGGCCCCAACACGTTCACCGACGTGCGCGGACGCGAATACATCGATTGCCTCGGCGGGTTCGGCATCTTCAATCTCGGCCATCGCCACCCCAAAGTGGTCAAGGCCGTTGCCGATCAACTCGCGCGGCAACCGTTGCATTCGCAAGACATGCTCGATCCGCTCCGCGCCATGCTGGCCAAACTGCTCGCGATGATCGCGCCCGGCGATCTGCAGTACGCGTTCTTCTGCAACAGCGGCACCGAAGCGGTCGAGGGCGCGCTCAAACTCGCCCGCGCCTACGATCCGGCCAAACCGACGATCGTCTGCGCCACCAAAGCCTTCCACGGCAAGAGCTTCGGTGCGCTCGCGACCACGGCCAAGGGCGCGTTTCGCACGCCGTTCGGCGCGATGCTGCCCGGCGTGCGGCACGTCGCCTTCGACGATCTCGACATGCTCGAGAAGACGTTCGAAGCGTGCCGCCTCACCGGCGACGACGTCGGCGCGGTGCTGCTCGAACCGATCCAGGGCGAAGGCGGCGTCAACATCCCCGCACCGGGCTATCTGCCCGGCGTGCGCGCGCTCTGCGATCGCTACGGCGCCCTGCTGATCCTCGACGAAGTGCAGACCGGCATGGGCCGCACCGGCACGATGTTCGCCTGCGAGGCCGATGGCGTCGCGCCCGACATCATGTGCCTGGCCAAGGCGCTCGGCGGCGGCGTGATGCCGATCGGCGCGGTGCTCGCGACCGAGGCCGTGTTCTCGACGCTCTTCGACAACCCGTTCCTGCACACGACCACGTTCGGCGGCAATCCGCTCGCGTGCGCGGCGGCGATCGCGACGATCTCCGTGCTGCTCGAAGAACGGTTGCCCGAACGCGCGGCCGAGATGGGCGCGTACATGATCGAGGGCCTGCGCACGGTGACGCAGCGGTATCCCGATGCCGTCGTCGAGGTGCGCGGCCGCGGCCTCTTGATCGCGATCGAGTTCGCCACCCACGAGATCGGATTCACCGTCGCGCGCACGCTCTTCGACCGCGGCATCCTCGTCGCCGGCACGTTGATCAACGCGCAGACGATCCGCATCGAACCACCGCTCACGATCGAACGCGAGCAGGCCCAACGCCTCTTCGAGGCGCTCGACACCTCGCTCGCATCGCTGCCGCGCCGGCGCGTCGCCTAGGAGTGCACCCATGTCGATGACCGAAGCTCACAGCGAACTCGCCAACCTCATCGCGTCCGGCGACGGCGTCGCCTCGTTCGTGATCGACGGCGTGTGGTCGGGCGCGTCCGACGGCGCGTCGCGACCGCTCGTCGATCCCGGCACCGGCGAGACGATCGCGCACGTCGCCGAAGGCACGCTCGCCGACGCGCAGCGCGCGATCGCCGCGGCCCGCGTCGCGTTCGATCGCGGCCCGTGGCGCGCGACGAGCGCGCAGGATCGCGCCAAGACGCTCTTCGCGATCGCGGACGCGCTCGAAGCGCGCGCCGAGGAGTTCTCGCGTCTCGAAACGCTCAACGCCGGCAAGCCGCTGCGCGAGACGGAATACGACGTCGCCGACGCCGCGAATTGCTTTCGCTACTACGCGGGCATCGCGACCAAGGCGCACGGCGAGACCTACGACGTGCCCGCGCCCTCGCAGTCGTTCACGGTGCGCGAACCGATCGGCGTCTGCGGCATGATCGTGCCGTGGAACTACCCGCTGTTGATGGCGGTGTGGAAGCTCGCTCCGGCGCTCGCCGCCGGCAACACCTGCGTGCTCAAACCCTCCGAACTCACGCCGCTCACCGCGCTGTTGCTCGCGCGCATCCTGCACGAGGACGCCGGCCTGCCGCCGGGCGTGGTCAACGTCGTCACCGGCGCCGGGCCGATCGTCGGCGCAGCGCTCGCCGAGAGCCACGACGTCGACAAGATCGCATTCACCGGCGGCACCGCGACCGGTCGCACGATCATGGCGGCCGCGGTCGGCAATCTCAAGAAGATCTCGCTCGAACTCGGCGGCAAATCGCCCAACGTCGTCTTCGCCGACGCCGATTTCGAGGTCGCGATCGACTACGCGCTCTTCGCGATCTACGCGGGTTGCGGCCAAGTCTGCTCGGCCGGTTCGCGGCTGTTGATCGAGGCATCGATCCACGACCGTTTCGTCGCGCGGCTCGTCGAACGCGCGCAGAAGATCGTCGTCGGCAACGGCTTCGACCGCGCGACCGAGATGGGACCGATGATCAGCGCGCAGCATCTCGCGAAGGTCGAAGGCTACATCGCAGCCGGCATCGCCGAGGGCGCGACGCTCGCCTGCGGGGGGACCCGGCCGCCTGGTTTGACGCGCGGCAACTATCTGCTCCCGACGATCTTCACGGGCACCACGCCCGCGATGCGCATCGTGCGCGAGGAGATCTTCGGGCCGGTGCTCGCGGTGCAGACGTTCCGCGACGAAGCCGAGGCGATCGCGCTCGCCAACGATACCGTGTACGGTCTCGCCGGCGCCGTCTTCACCGCCGATGCGGCGCGCGCGTTGCGCGTGGTCCGCGCCATACGCGCCGGCATCACGTGGGTCAACACCTATCATCCCACCTACAACGAAGCGCCGTGGGGCGGATACAAACAGTCGGGCATCGGACGCGAACTCGGCACCTACGGTTACGATGCCTACACCGAAGTAAAGCAGATCAACATCAACCTCGCGGTCGAGCCCTCGGGCTGGTTTGCCGCCGATTAACCGAAGGGCCAAATGAAGGCCCGATTCCGTCCGTCAATCGTCGTCGATCATCTCATGGAGTACGGGTTCCACTCGCTCTCGAGAGCGGAGGTTTGCTTGTTGAGGCGCATCGCGGTCGCTCTGTTCACGGCCGTTTTCTGTATGAGTTCGTTCGGTATCGCGTGGGCCGGCACGACGGGCGGCTTGCGCGGACGCATTCTCGACCGCGACACGCAAAAGGGCATCGCCGGCGTCAAGGTGACCGTCGCTTCACCATCGCAAACCGCGACCTCGACGACCGACGCGAACGGCGCGTTCGTCTTCATCTCGCTCATTCCCGACACGTACACGATGAGCGTGCAGCCGCCGGGATACGACGCGGCGACGCAAGCCGGCATCACGATCATCGCCGATCAAGTGCAGCAGGCCTCGCTCACGCCCGGCCGCCTCACCGCGACGATCGGCCGCACCGCGAGCCGCGCCCCGAGCCTGGTAAAATCCGGCGTGACCGGCGACGTCTACTCGGTCAACGCCGTGGGTGCCGAAGCCGCGCAGACGCTGGGCGGAGCGGGCTCGATCAATCAGGCCTACGGCGCGATGGCGTCGGTGCCCGGCGTCAGCCTGCAGATGGGCCAACAGGGCTGGAACCAAGCCGTCTACGTGCGCGGCGGCGACTACGAAGACGTCGCCTACGAACTCGACGGCATTCCGGTGCAGCGCGCATCGGACGGCGCGCCGATCACGACGCTCACCAACCTGGGCCAGGGCGAGTTGCAGGTGTACACGGGCGGCGCGCCCGCATCGGCCGATGCCTCCGGTCTCTCGGGCTACGTCAACCAAGTCGTGCGTTCGGGCACGGCGCCCGGCTTCGCCGACCTGCAATTCGGCGTCGGCGGCGCGGCGCTCTACAACAAGGTCGAAGGCGAAGTCGGCGGCGCGAGCCAGAGCGGCAACTTCACCTACTACCTCGGCGCGCTGGCGGTCGATCAGGGCTACCGCTACGGCGACAACTTCAACGGCGCGAGCGATCCGCTCTACTTCTATCCGCTCGGCACCAATCTGAACGGCAACTTCGTCGCATCGCCCGGTCAGAGCTACTCGATCGCGAGCACGTCCGATCGCGAAGTGATCGGCAACTTCCACTACTACATCAAACACAAGCACGACGACGGCCGCGACGACATCCAGTTCCTCTACGCGAACGGCCGGATCTTCGCGCCCTTCTACAGCTCGGTCAACGACATCGGCGGCCCGGCCGCGGTGTCGAGCGTGATCGGCAACACGTACGGCTACGGCGCGCCGCAACCGGCGTATTGGCAGGACGCGTACGTGTACACTGGTGCGCTGATGCAACCGCTCAATCCGAACGACGTCGCGACCTATTCGTATCCGAGCAGCCCGCAGCACGCCTTTCAAGCACCATTGCCCGACGGCAAGCGCGACACCAACGACAACAACTTCGCGATCGCGAAGCTGCAGTGGCAGCGCAACATCGACGACCACTCCTACCTGCGCCTCTTCGCCTATACGTCGTACAACAATTGGTTCATCAACGGTCCGGTGAGCAACAATCTCCCCTACGCCGGTGAGATCGCCGACTACGAGGTCAACGGACACACCTACGGACTCAACGCGCGCTACGAATATCAGATCGATGTGAAGAACCTCATCACGGCGACCGCATCGTTCCAAACGCAGAAGTCCGAGACGTACGATTCGAGCAACGACGGTCAGATCGACGAGAACCTCGTCGACGCACACGGCAACTGTCTCGGGCCGACGGGGGCGTACGTCAGCTGTTTCGTGCCGGTCTCGCAGGGCGGCGGCTTGAACCTCGTTTCACAGTACGGGAGCACGCCCGTCACGACACCGCCGTACGCGGCGTTGCCGGGTTCGCAATGGATCGTGACGCAGAACGGCTACAACGCGCAGATCGGTCTGGTCAACCCGTACTTTTCCGCGGCGTCGGTCGGCGATGAGTTCCGGCCGACCGACAAGCTCTTGATCAACGCCGGCATCCGCTTCGAGGATTACGATTACAAGCTGATCGACACGCAGGTCGGCCCGGCGGAGACGTTCTGGTTCAACGCCTGGAACCGCGAGAATTGCTACTACCCCGGCTCGACGGCGCCGGTCAACTCGAGCGCGACCCTCGATGCGACGGGCACGTACACCGCCTGCGGAGCGGGCGCCGTTCCGCTGCTCAACACCTCGCCCGCGACGGCGAACTACACCGCCTGGCAACCACGCGTGAGCGCGACGTACACGTTCACGGCCGACACGGTCGTGCGCGCGTCGCTCGGGCGCTACGCGCAGCAGCCGGGCGGTGAGTATCTGCAGTACAACACCATCGAGCAGAACTCGACGACGCTGCTGCAAAACTTCTTGCCGTACGGCTTCAACACGCCGTTCCACTCGACGGCGCCGTCGTACTCCGACAGCTACGATTTCTCGCTCGAGCACCACTTCAAGGGCACGGATCTCTCGTTCAAACTGACGCCGTTCTACCGCGTCACGCAGAACGTCGAACAGGACATTCCGATCGGCACGCAAGGCGTCGTCGACGGACTCAACACCGGCACGGGCCAGTCGAAAGGCGTCGAGTTCGAGCTGACCAAGGGCGACTTCTCGAAGAACGGCGTGTCGTTCCAGCTCGCCTACACGTTCACCAACACGGGGACGACGTTCGGCAACTTCCCCGGCAGCAGCAGCAACTTCATCGACAACCTGAACACGTACATCCAGCAGTACAACGCGTTCACCAGCGCCTGCGCGCCGGGCGGCAAGGACGCGGGCTCCAAGCTGTGCGGCTCGACGCCCTCGGGCGCGATCGCCGCGCCGGCCTACGATGCGAGCGGCAACGCGTGCGCGAGCGCAACGGTCGCCGGCTGCACGGCCAATCCGTACTACGACGTCGCGCCGCAAGCGCTGTTCGATCGCACCGGCACCTACACGCCCTACGACATCCTGCCCTCGAATCCGTACTACGGCGACGTGGGATTCGTCACGCCGACGGTGGTGACGGCGATCGTGAATTACCGCCACGGCAAGTTCGCGTTCACGCCCAGCGGCACGTACACGTCGGGCACGTTCTACGGCGCGCCGCTGAGCACGCCGGGCTACGATCCCTCGACCTGCGCGACCCCGGGCGTCATCACCAGCTGCTCGGGGCAGATCTTCATCCCCGATCAGTACAGCGGCGTGTTCGACAAGCAGGGGCAGTTCGAAGAGCCGACGCGCTTCACGCTCAACCTGCAGACCAGCTACGAGTTCAGCCGGCACGTGCGGCTGGTGGTCGCGGCCACCGGCATCATCGATCACTGCTACCAGCGTGGCTACGCGTGGGACAATCCGTCGACGTGCGTGTACGCGCAGTTGCCCTCGAACGGCCTCGGCCCGGTCGGCAACACGCAAGGCCCGGTCTCGTCGGCGCCGATCCAGCTCCAGTATCCCTACGGCAGCTTCTACAACAACGTCCAGACCGGATTCAGCGGGCAGAAGATGCCGCTCTCGTTCTTCGCCAACCTCGAATTCCGTTTGTAGGAACTACATGCCCCGCACCCCCGCTCTCGCTTCGCTCGCCGCGCTCGCACGCGCGACGAACCGGCGCACGTTTCTGCGCGGCGTCGCGGCCGGCGCCGCCGCGCTCGCCGGCGGGGCGCCGTTCGCGGTGCGCGCGTCGGCGCCGTCGGTGGCGATCGTCGGCGCGGGCATCGCCGGCCTCACCGCCGCGCTCGTGCTGCACGATCGCGGCGTCGACGCGACCGTGTACGAAGCGTCGACGCGCCTCGGCGGACGCATGCACTCGGAGACGACGTTCTGGGGCGAGGGGCAGGTCAGCGAGTACTGCGGCGAGCTGATCGACACGGCGCACGTCACGATCCGCGCGCTCGCGAAGCGCTTCGGCCTTCGACTCGACGACGTGAACGCGGCCCAACCCGCGGGGGCGACCGGCGTGCAGTACTTCGGCGGCGCGTATGTTCCGTTCGCGACGTATCAACGCGCCTTCGCTCCGGTCGACGCGACCTTGCAGCAGCAACTCGCCGCGCTCGGACCGCTCACGTCGTATGCCCGCCACACGGCGGCCGGCGTCATGTTCGACCGCATGTCGATCTACGAGTGGATCGAGCGCTATGTGCCGGGCGGCCACCGCTCGCCGCTCGGTGCGTATCTCGATCTCGCCTACCTCGATGAGTACGGACGCGACACGCGCGTGCAAAGCGCACTCAACCTGATCTTGTGGCTCGGCGTGCAGCCCGACCCGGCTGAATTCAACAAGATGGGCCCCTCCGACGAGCGCTTTCACATCCGCGGCGGCAACCAGCGCCTGCCCGAAGCGATCGCCGCCACGTTGCCGCCGGAATCGATCGTGCGCGGCAGGCGGCTCGCCGCGATCCGCACGCTCGCCGACGGGCGCGTCGGCCTCTCGTTCGACGGCGTCGCGCGCGAGACGATCGTCGACGCGGCGATCGTGACGGTACCGTTCAGCGTGCTCCGCGGCATCGATCTCTCGCTGGCCGGCTTCGACGAACGCAAACGCACCGCGATTCGCACGCTCGGCTACGGCAACAACGCGAAGCTCGTCGTGCAGTTCTCCCATCGGCTGTGGAACGGCACGGGGCCGTGGCCCGGCGTCGGCGGCGGCGACGTGATGACCGATCTGCCGTTCCAATCGACCTGGGACACGACGAGCGCGCAACCGGGCACGCACGGACTGCTGACGAATTACACGGGCGAGTCGGAGCGGCTCTACGCACCCGCGGCACCGTACGCGACCAGCGCGGACACGGGATCGGTCGACCGTTACGCGCGCCGCTTCGCCGCGCAACTCGATCGCGTGATCCCGGGCGCCGCGGCCGCCTACACGGGCCGCGCGATCCTGAGCGTGCCCGCCGTCGATCCGCTGCTCGCCGGCGCGTATTCATACTGGCGCCCGGGTCAGGTCACCACGTTCGGCGGCTACGAGTTCGCGCGTCAGGGGAACGTGCACTTCGCCGGCGAGCACACGTCGCTGCGCTATCAGGGATTCATGGAAGGCGGCGCCGCAACCGGTGCGCTCGCGGCGCGCAACGTCCTCGCGTGAGCACGCAACTGCGCACCGACGCGCTCAACTTCTGGGAAGTGCTGGCGCAATCGGTCGCGATGATCGGGCCCTCGATCACGCCCGTGCTGATCGTGCCGCTCATGTACGCGCAGGCCGGCAACGCCGGGTGGCTCGCCTACGTGTTCGCCGCGATCATGCTCGGCGCGGTCGGCCTGAACGTCAACGTGTTCGCGTCGCGCTCGGCGTCGGCGGGTTCGCTCTACGCGTTCGCGCTGCGTGCGTACGGTTCGCGCGGCGCGCTGTTCATCGGCTGGTGTCAGATGTGGGCGTACGTGTTCGTCGCGGTGGCGAGTGCGTGCGCGTTCGCGGTGTTCGTGCCGGCGCTGCTCGGTCCGTTGCACCTGAACGTTCCGAACGTGGTTGCGACGCTCGGCTGCGTCGCGATCGCGTGGCTCCTGAGCTATCGCGACGTGCGCATCTCGGCGATCGCGCTGCTCGCCTTCGAGGGCGCGGCGATCGCGCTGATCGTCGCGATCACGGTGCTGATCTTCGCGCGTCACCACGGCAGCTGGATCGACGCCGATCAGGTGCATCTCGCCGGCGTCACGCCGACCGCGATCGCCCTCGGCACGGTGCTCGCCGTGTTCAGTCTCCTCGGCTTCGAGAGCGCGACGACGCTCGGTGAAGAAGCGCGCGAACCGCTCGTGATCATCCCGCGCGCGGTGATGGCGAGCGTCCTGCTCTCGAGCCTGTTCTTCATCATCGTCACCTACGCCGAGATCCTCGGCACGCGCGGCTTCTCGCCCTCGCTCGACAAGCTGACCACGCCGCTCGACACGATCTCCGATGCGGTGGGCGCCTCGTTCATGAAGGTGCCGATCGACGTCGGCGGGCTGCTCTGCTGCCTCTCGATCGTCACCGCCGCCGTGAACGGCGCGGCGCGCGCACTCTTGATGATGGGGCGCACCGGGTTGATGCCGGCCGCGTTCGGCGTCACGCACCCGCGCTACGAAACGCCGGCGCGCGCCCTGATCGCAATCGCGCTGATCGTGGCCGCGATCAGCGGCGCGGCACTGGCGCTCGGCCGCGCACCGGTCGACGCGTTCGGCGATTGCGCGACGCTGTGCTCGTACGGATTCGTGATCGTCTACGGCGCGGTCGCGGTCGGCGCGTCGGTCTACCTCCGGCGCTTGGGCGAACTGCGCCGCCGCAACGTCGCGATCAGCGCGATCGCGGTCGTGTTCCTGATCATCCCCGCGATCGGCAGCGTGTATCCGGTGCCGGCGTGGCCGGTCAACGTCTATCCCTATGCGTTCGCCGTGTATCTCGCGATCGGCATCGCACTCTTGTGGCGCCGGCCGCAAGCGTTCACGTCTTCTTCGGAGTCCGCGTCACCGAGTGCAGTGCCCACGTCAGCGTCGTGAGCTTCCAGCCCGCGGGCGTCGTGCGCGCCGTCACCACCGCCGAGCCGTGCTCGACCGTCAGCATGCCGCGCTGCACGAACGAGTAGCGCGCGGGGAAGACGAGCCACGCGCGGCCACCGGTGATGCCGGCGAACGACGGTGCGGCGAACGTGGAGCCGCCGTCGGACGTTTGATTCGCGGTGGAGTCGGCGCCGGCCGCGTCGTACCACGCGCCCGCGGCTCCCGGTGCGGCAAAGCGATACGTCGTGAACTCATCGACCAGTACCGCATCCGCGGTGAAGTCCGCGATCAGCGCCGCGCGATTGCCCCCGTTGTCGGACCGCGCGAAGTTCTCGAACACGGCGCGCAACGCGGGTGGCACCGCGACGCTGCCGGCAGGCACGGCGGTATCGCTGAGCTTGGCCCACGTCATCGAGGCGATCTTCCACGTTCCGGCGACCTCGCGCAGGGTGAAGACCAGCGCGCCCGTTTCGAGCTGCGCCTTGCCGGCGCGCGTGTAGCGATAGTCGAGCGGGATCGACGCCCACGCGTGCGCACCGGTCACGTGAAAGCCGCTCGGCGGGTGCGCGACGATCACGCCGCTCTCTTCGTGCTTCGCGGCCGAATCCGCCGCGAAGCCGTCGTACCAATGCGCCGCCGCCGACGGCGCGGGAAAGCGATACGGCGCGAACTCGTCGACGACCCCGGCGTCGGGCGTGAACAGCGCGATCAACCCGGCGCGATCGCCCGCGTTGGACGCTTTCACGAACGCGGCGATCGGCGCCAGCACGACGGGTTCGGCGGGGACCGTCGCCGCGACGGCCGCGCCGGGGCCGATCAGCGCAAACGCAAGCGCGGCAAACGTAGCCAGAGGAAACGGTCGGTGCATCGCCGCCCCTTCGCGTTCACGCCGACGGACCCCACTTGCGGCCACGCCACAATGCGAGCGGTACGCCGGCCGCGGCGGCGAGCGCGATGAACGTGCGCGTCGCGCCGTCACTCTGCACGAGCGAGGTACCCAGAATCGCGATCAACGCGAGCGATCCGAGGCCGGGCCAGATCGCACCGCTCCAGCGCGCGCTCGCATCGCCGGCGAAGATGCGCACCGCGGCGGCCGCGCTCAGCAAGAACAACACGCCGAGAAAGAACGACGTGCCCGAGAGGATGAACGCAAAGGCCGCGTTGATGCTCGGCGATGCGCCGCCGGCGAGCGTGCCGGCGATGCCGAGTGCGGTGAGCAGCGCGACGGCGAACGTCGGCTGGCCGCGCCGGTCGAGCCGGCCCAGCGCGGCCGGCACGACACCGTTGCGCCCCATCGAATAGAGACTGCGCGAGAGGTAGATCAGCGTGGCTTGCAGCGCGGCCGCGAGCGAGACGAGCACGGTCGCCGTGAGCGCGAGCCGCCACCCGCCGCCGCCGAGGCTCGCACCGACGTAGGCCAGCGAATCGGCTTCGTTCTGCGTGAACCCGTCGAGCGTGCCGACGCGCAGAAACGACGACATGCAGAGCCACAAGATCGCGGCGGTGAGCAGCAGGCCGAAGAACCCGCCCGCCCCCGGTGCTTGGCGTCCGTTCTCCGCCTCCTCCGCGGTCGATGCGGAGACTTCCCACCCATCGATCATCCAGATGCCAACGACGAGCGCGCTCGCGATGCCGGCGATTCCCGGCAGCGGTGCGTGCGCGACCGCCGCGGCGACGGGCGCGTGCAGGAAGCCTGCGATCGCACACGCGCCGAGCACGCACAGTTCCACGACCGCGAGCACGTTCGTCACGCGCGACGTCGGCGCGAGGCCACGCCAGAGCAGCACGCCCGCGCCGAGCACCCAGAGCGATCCGACGGCCGCGTTCGCGAGCGGGGTCGGCGCGTAGCCCGGCGCGAGGAGCGCGAGCGTGTACGCACCGGCGGGTGCCGACGTGGCGACGACCGCGAAGATGTTCGCGACGATCAGGATCCACGCGGCGTACGCACCCGCTTCGCGCCCGAACGCATCGCCGACCCAGGTGTACGACGATCCCGCACTCGGATCGCGCGCACCCAGTCGCCGGTAGCCCGCGGCGACACAGGCCATCACCGCGGTGATGCCGAGCAGCGTGAGCGGCGTCGCGCTGCTGCCCGCCGCGACCATCGGCCCGAAGGTCGTGGCGAGCGAAAACGCCGGTCCGATCGCCGCCGCAGCGATCAGCAGCAGATCGCCGAAGCCGAGCACGCGCCGCATGGGTTACGAACGCAATGTCGACTGACGATAGCCGTACGCGGCGTAGATCGCACAGCCGACCGCGAACCACACGACGAAGCGGATCCATGTCGTCGGGCCGAGTCCCGTCATCACGAGCAAGCACAACAGCGCGCCGAGCGGTGCGGTCACCGCGATCAGCGGCGCGCGAAACGGCCGCACCGCATCGGGCGAACGATAGCGCAGCACGAGGACGCCGACGCACACGATCGTGAACGCCGAGAGCGTGCCGATGTTCACGAGCGCGAGCAGCGAGTCGATCGGAATTACGCCGGCCAAGATCGCGACGACCACACCGGTCGTGAGGGTGGTGATCACCGGCGTGAGCGTGCGCGGGTTCACGCGCGCCACGATCGGCGGCAGCATGCGGTCGCGCGCCATCACGAAGAAAATGCGAATCTGTCCGAGCATCGAGGTGAGCATCACGGTCGTGGTGCCGGCGAACGCGCCCGCGAACACGACCGCGCCGAGCCAGCGCGCGTTGCCCGCGTGTTTGACGGCATCCGCCATCGCCGCATTCTGATCGACATTCTGCCACGGCACGATACCGACGGTCACGAACGCGGCCGAGAGAAAGACGACGATGCCGATCACGAGCGAGGCGACGACCGCACGCGGCACGTCGCGCGTGGGGTTGTTCGCCTCTTCCGAGGCGACCGTCACCGTATCGAAGCCGATGTAGGCGAAGAACACGAGCGCCGCACCCGCCAGTACGCCGCTGCCGCCGGTCGGAAAGAACGGGTGGAAGTTGCCCGGTGCGATTGCGTGCCCGAGCGCCGCGACGAAGATCGCGATCGCGACGATCTGCACCGCGACGAAGAGCCCGTTGATGCGCGAGGATTCCTGGATGCCGAGCGCGAGCAGCGCCGCGATGGCGAGCACCGCGAGGATCGCGAGCAGATCGATCTGCGAATGCGCGATGTCGATGCCGCCGTGCGCGAACACGACGTGCGCGACGCGCAGCGGTTCGGGCAGCGTGAAGCCGTACGTCGCGAGGAAGCTCTGCATGTAGCCCGACCACGCCGATGCCTCCGGCGCGACGCTGATGCCGTACTCGAGGATCAGATCCCAGCCGATGATCCAGGCCACGAACTCCCCGAGCGTTGCGTAGGCGTAGGTGTACGCGCTGCCCGCGATCGGCACCATGGCGGCGAGTTCGGCATAGCAGAGCGCAACGAAGATGCACGCGATCCCGGTGAGCGCGAACGACGCGAGCACGCCGCCCGAGCCGGCCGCTTGCGCGCCCGCGCCGATCGTGGTGAAGATGCCGCCGAGCATCGTGCCGAGCCCGACGCCGATCAAGCCGACGACGCTCAGGCAGCGCCGCAGCGGCGCATCGCTCTCCTTGTGCAGCCGGTCGAAGGGTTGCGTCGCGACGAGGCGGCGGACCAGCGCGTTCATCCGCTACGCGGCGAAGTGCACGATGCGCGGACGCAGGCCCAGCGCCGCGATCAAGCCGGCGTATTCGCTCTCGGTCACGTCGGCCGTGGTCTTCCCGAGCAGCGCGATCAGTGCCGCTTCGACGACGTTCGTGCCGAACGAGCGGCCCATGAAGTCGGGCGTGGTCGTGACGAGCGTCGCGACGCCGCGTGCGCGGAGATCCTCGACGTCGCGCGCCGTCACCGTGTTGGTCAAGACGAGCTTGCCGTCGAGCCGGTCGGGCATGTACTGACGCATGAAGTGGAAGTCGCCTGCGATGATCTCGGCGTCGTCATAATACTCCGGGTACTTCGGCTGCGGCGGTCGGTCTTGTTTCTTGCCGGTTGGATAAAAGAATTGAAACGGAAGTTTACACGCGTCCGGAAGATACTTGCGCGCCATCTCTTCGAACTCGTCGAGTCCGCGCACCGGCCGGTCGAGATCGAGCGCGAAAATGAAATCGCCGAAGATCACGTCGGCCCCTGCCGCGACCAGCGCCTGCGCCATGCCGAACCGATCGAGCGCGCTGACCATCAGCACGCGCGTGTCGCGCAGCACGATGCCGGCATCGCGCTCGAGGTACGCGACGGCCTCGCGCTCAAGCGTGTTCTTGAGCCCGCTACCGTCGACGACCGGCGTGTGCTTCACCGCACGCAAGAGCTTGAGCCCGTCGCGCACCGCGTACCGCTCGGTACCGGCGTACAAGTACACGTCGATGCCGCCGAGACCGATCGCATCGACCGTGCCATCGAGCTCGCGCAATCGCGCGAGCGCGCGGTCGAGCGATCCGTCCATCCCCTCGCGCCGCACGTCGAACGACTCGCCGAGCAACTCGATCTGCGCCCGATGATCGCGCGACGCCGATCCGAGCGAGACGGAGACGACCGTTTTCACGCGCGCACGATGCGCCGGGCCGCGCGCGTGGCGGCGATGCGTTCGGGCGTGATCGCGGTGTCGAACGCGCGCATGCCCGCGAGCGTGAAGCCGGCCCGCTCGGCCAGCGCGTCGATCTCGCGCACCTTCGCAAGGTCGATGCCGCGGCCGAGCGTGTAGGATTCGCGGCGCCCCTCGAGCGCGAGCACCATCGTCTCCGACATGCACGCGAGCAGCGTATCGGGCGGCAGCCCCAAGTCGAAGGGCCGGCCCGGTTCGCGAACGCGGTCCATGCGCAGCGCGCCGGGCACGCGCAGGTTGCCGCCCTCCATCACGAGCACGTCGGGGCGCTCGGCCGCGACGCGACGGCTCACGTCGTGCGGAAGCGAGACCTCGCACACGACGGCGCCGCTGCGTAGATCCTCGGGTGCGATCACGTCCTCGATCGACGACGTGGCGGTGAGCACGAGATCGGCATGGCGCAGGGCGGCGCGCAGATCGGTCGCGGCGCGCAGCGCGCACGGCACGCGCTCCGCGGCCGACGCGACGAACTTCTGCAGCCGCGTCTCGTTGCGCGCCACGCACGCGATCTCGCGCACGTGCGGCGCGAGCAACTCGACGCACGCCGAGCCGATCGAGCCGGTCGCACCGACCACCACCGCGGTGCTCGCCGACGGATCGATCTCCATCGCTTCCGCGCCACGCAAGAGGCTGCGCACCGCGGTCGCGATCGTGAGCGAGTTGCCCGTCGTCACCGGGATCGGCGCCCGTTCGGCGACGGTCACGCCCCCGTCACCCACCACCGCGGTGAATGCGCCGAGGCCCGCAACCTCCGCGCCCAAATCGGCACCGATGGCGATCGCCTCGTTGACGCGCCGGTACACGTCCTCACGCGGCAGCGCGAGCATCTGTGCCGGCAGCAGCGGCACCATGATGAACCATCCCTCGGTCGTGCGGCCGTCGGTCGCGACGATGCCGCTCAGACGCGCCGCCGCGTAGGAGGGCATCCATGCGAGGATCTTCTCGACGATCGCGTCACCCTTGCCGACGGTGCCCGGCTCGTACCGTTCGACGTCCGCTCGCGAGAGCGGATGGGTGATGAAGCAGAACCGGGTCACCGCGAGACGCGCACGCGTTTCGCCGCCGCCGCTTCGGCTTCGCGCTTGAGTGCGGCGAGCATCATGTCGGCGTTCTCGCGGACCTTCTTCTCGAGCGTCGGGCCGATCAGCTCGGCGAGTGCCGGCACGCCGAAATCGTAGGTGACGTCGAGCGTCACGAGCGTGCCGTCGGGCGTTGACTCGAAGCGCCAGCTGCCTTCGAATTGATCGAGGTCGCCTTCGAGCAAACGATAGTCGATGCGCGTTGCGGCGTCGTCGAAGCGGTCTTCCTCGAGCCACTCGATCGGCGCGTCCTCGATCAGCGTCTTCCACCGGCTCAACACGCGATCGGCGTGGCGCTCGACGACCGTCACGGTGTCGACGTCGGGCATGAAGTCCGGGAAGCGCTCCTGATCCTTCGCGAGCTCGTACACGTCGCGCGCGGGCGCGTCGACGACGATTGCGGTGGTCACGAATGGCACGGCAAGACTCCGAGACGATCGACCGCCGTCGCGACGGCCGCGTCGAACGCGGCGAGCGCCGTAGCAACCTGGTCGGCGGTGACGATCAGCGGTGGTTCCAGGCGAATCACGCGCTGCCGGTTCAGCGTCCAGGCCGCGGTCACGCCGCGCTTGAGCAAGTCGGGGATGATCGTGCCGCCGTAGCCTTCGTTCGTGAGTTCGACGCCGACGAGCAGACCGGCGCCGCGCACCGCCGCGATCGCGGCCGGATGACGCGCCGCGATCGCGCGCACGCCGGCGAGCAGCTGCTCGCCGCGATCGCGCGCGTTGGTGGTGAGATCGTCGTCGATCAGCACGTCGAGCGCGGCGAGCGCGGCGGCGCAGGCGAGTTCGTTGCCGCCGAACGTCGAGGTGTGCAGCAACGGCGCACGCGCGTAGGCCGCGTTCCACACGTCGGCCCGCGCGACGTACGCGCCGATCGGCACGACGCCGCCGGAGAGCCCCTTCGCGAGCGTCATCACGTCGGGCACCACGCCGGCGAGATCGCACCCGAAGAGCACGCCGCAGCGGCCGAGACCCGTCTGCACCTCGTCGGCGATGAAGAGCGCGCCGGTGCGATCGGCGATCGCGCGCACGCCGTGCAGATACGCCGGCGGCGGAACGTTCACGCCGCCCTCACCCTGAACCGGCTCCACGATGATCGCGGCGGCATCCACGGCGGCATTCGCGAGCGCGTCGAGATCGCCGAACGGCACGTGCACCACGTCGCCGATCAGCGGTTCGAACGGCGCGCGAAACGGCGCGTGCCCGCTCACCGCGAGCGCGCCCATCGTCTTGCCGTGATACGCGTCGTGCGTCGCGACGATGCGCGTGCGCTTGGTGGCCGCGCGCGCGAGCTTGAGCGCGCCCTCGACGGCCTCGGTGCCGCTGTTCGCGAAGAACGAGATCTGCAGATCGCCCGGCGTCAACTCGGCGAGCCGCTTCGCGAGGCGCCCCATCAGCGGGTTGAACATCGTGCGGCCGGAGAGCGCCATCTCGTCGAGCTGCGCCTTCACCGCCGCGATCACGCGCGGATGCCGATGGCCGAGCGTGAATATGCCGTACCCACCGGCGAAATCGAGGTATTCCTTCCCCTCGGAGTCGACGATCGTCACGCCCGACGCGCGTACTTCGACCGGACTGCCGGAGAGTTTCATCACGCGCGCGAGCGGCGGGTTCAGGTAGGCGCGATAGTTGTCGTACGTTTCGTCGAAGAGCGACGGCGCGACGGCCGGGGCGCTCACGTCACGCGACCGCGAGTTCACGCGGCGGCGCTTCGAGACCGGCGATCGTCTCGGCGATGATGCGCAACGTCTCGGCTGCCGTCTCGGTGCGCATCAAGCGCTCACGCAGCGCGCTCGCGCCGGGAAAGCCCTTGAGATAATAGCCGAGGTGCTTGCGCATCTGTGGCACCGCGCGCGCTTCGCCCCACTCCTCGACCATTTCGTGATAGTGGCGCACCGCGAACCGCAGCCGGTCGGGCGCGGCCGGCGTCGCTTCGGGTTCGCGGCCTTCCATCAGCGCACGCAGCTGGCCGACGAGCCACGGGTTGCCGAGCGTCGCGCGACCGAGCATCACCGCGTCGACGCCGGTTGCGCGCATGCGCGCGAACGCGTCGTGCGCATCGCTCAGATCACCGTTGCCGATCACCGGGATGCCGACGGCGTTCTTGAGCGCCGCGATGTGCGACCAATCCGCTTCGCCGCGATAGAACTGCTTCGCCGTGCGCGCATGTAACGTCAGGGCGCGCACGCCGACGGCTTCGGCGCGCTTCGCAACGTCGAGATAGACGAGATCGGATTCGGTCCAGCCGAGCCGCATCTTCACCGTCACCGGGCAGTCGACGGCTTCGACCACGGCACGCATGATGCGCTCGCAGCGATCGACGTCGCGCAGGCACGCGCTGCCGCCCTCGGTTTTCGTCACCTTCGGCGCGGGGCAGCCGAAGTTGATGTCGACGATGTCGGCGCCGCACTCGCGCACGATCTTCGCGGCATGCGCCATCAGCGCGGGATCGTTGCCCCAGAGCTGGGTCGAGACGGGCCGCTCGACGCCGTGCTGGTCGATCATCTCCATCGTGCGCTTGGCGCCGTACTGCAGCGCGTTGGACGAGACGAATTCGGTGACGGTCAGCCCGAAGCCGAAGGGCTTGTAGAGCGCGCGCAACGTCCGGTTCGTCACCCCCGACATGGGCGCGAGAACGATGGGCGGCCAGATGCTGATCGAGCCGATTTCGAGCGGCTTCACCGGGGTCGTCACAACCGCAGAGTGTACCACATCGCGACGGCGAAGCGCGATGGGTCGTGAACGATCGCCGCCCACCGACCCCTTGGGAACTCGCCGCCGGCTTCATGAACGTGGGGCTCACGAGCGTGGGCGGCGCCGCCGGCCCCCTGCGCCACGTGGTGGTGAAGCAGCGCAAGTGGCTGAGCGAGGGAGAACTCGCCGAGCTCTTCGGGATGTGTCAGGCGCTGCCGGGGGCGACCGTCGTCAACGTCGCGGTGCTGCTCGGCGACCGGTCGAGCGGCCCGCTCGGCGCGCTGGCCGGCGTCGCCGGGCTCTGCATCCCCGCGCTGATCGTGGCGCTGCTGCTCGCAACCGTCGCCACGCACTTCTCCGAGACCAACGCTCGCTTCGCCTCGGCCGAAGTGGCCGTGACGGCGGCCGTCGCCGGCATCTTCATCTCGAACGGCATTCGCCTGATGTGGGCGCTCTGGCGAGACGGTGGCGCCGAAATGGGGCCGCTGCTGCGCCTCGGACGCGTGGCGATCAGTGCGCTCGGCATCGTCCTCGTGGCGGGCTTGCACCTCTGGATTCCGTTCGCCGTGGTGATCCTGGTTGCCGCGAGCCTGGTCGTCGAGCGGGCGATCTACCGGCGCCTGCGAGGCACCCCGTGACGGCGCACCTGGTGCTGCTCCTCGGTCTCGCCTGGCGCTTCGCGGTGCTCTCGCTGTTCGCGATCGGCGCGGGCGTGAGCGTCATCATCCCCCAGATGCATCAGGAGTTCGTCTCCCAACTGCACTGGCTTGACGATCGCTCCTTCAGCGAACTGCTCGCGATCTCGCAGGCGACGCCAGGCCCGAACTTTCTCTTCGTGCCGCTGGTCGGCTGGAGCGTCGCGGCGTGGCCCGGCGCAATCGTCTCGCTCGCCGCGTTTCTCGTCCTGCCGTTCGTCATCACGTTCGTCGTCGGGCGCGTGCTCAATCGGCACGAGAACGACACGATCCGCACCGTGCGGCGATCGTTCCGGCCGGTGACGGGTGGCCTCTGGATCGCCGCCGGCATCGTGGTCACGCTCGCCACGGACCGATCGCCGCTCCTGATCGCCGTCACGGCGCTCGTCCTGATCGCGTCGATCGCGATCGACATCAGCCCGCTGTGGTGGTGCGTCGCTGCGGCCGTGGCCGGCGCTGTCTTTGTGTAGGAAGGAGAGGGTCGCCGGGAAAAGGGTACGACCATTGAGATGAACGCGAATGGGTTCATGCCGCACGGAATGTGCTTCCAGTGGCAACCCGGCGTGCTGCTCTTGCACACGATCTCCGACGGCCTCATCGCGATTGCGTATTTCACGATCGCCGCGGTCCTTGCGTATGTCATCACGCGGCGGCGGCTCGACGTCCCGTACGTTCGCACGATCGCGATGTTCGCGGCGTTCATCGTGGCCTGCGGGCTCACGCACGTCGCCGCGATCGTCGTCATCTGGGACCCGTTGTACTGGACGCAAGGGTGGATCTCGGCGGTCACCGCGGTACTCTCCGTGCTCACGGCCGTCACCCTCGTACCGCTGCTTCCGCGACTCATCGCCGCACGCTCGCCGAAGCAGCTCGAACGCCTCAACGGGCTGCTGCTGGCCGACGCGACCACCGACGCGCTGACCGGTGTGCTGAACCGCCGCGGCTTCGATTCACACCTTTCCGCGGCGCTCGCCCGAGCGCGCCGCACGCCGAAACCGCTCTCGTTGCTCATGATCGACATCGACGATTTCAAGGCGTACAACGACGCGTTCGGTCACCCAGCTGGCGACGCGTGCCTCACCCTCACCGCGGCCATCATCAAAGCGTCGTGCCATCGCCCGGGCGATGCGTTCGCGCGATTCGGCGGCGAAGAATTCGCCGTCGTCGCCGAGGACACGGACGAACGTGGTGCACGGCACTTGGCCGAGCGCATCCGAACCGCGGTTGCCGTGCGGGATATCGCGCAAGGGAGTGGGGCGCGCTGGCCAATCCTGACCGTCAGCATCGGCATTTGCGCGGTCACCGAAGCGGCCGAGATGGTTGTGGTCGACGTCCTCTCACGAGCCGACCAGGCGCTGTATCGCGCGAAACAGAGCGGCCGCAATTGCATCGCGACGGCGGAACCCACCGCGCATTAGCCGGTCGATAACGTGCGGTGGTGCGCGCGCAATCCGTAGAGCACCAGGTGTGGCTCGACGCGCTCGATCACGTTCGTATGCGCTGCGATCACCGACGCGAGGCCGCCCGACGCGATCACGCGCGCGTGCACGCCGATCTCCGCGCGGATGCGCGCGACGATCGCCTCGGTCGCGCCGATCGTGCCGAACACGATGCCCGATTGGATCGCGCTGACCGTATCGCGCCCCAAGGCGCGGTCGGGCGCCTGCAACGCGACTTGCGGCAATTTCGCCGTGCGCCCGACGAGCGCGTCGAGACCGACCTGCAAGCCGGGCGCGATCGCGACGCCCGCGTACGTGCCGTCGGCGTCGATCGCGCCGTACGTGGTCGCCGTGCCGAAGTTGATCGCGATCGCCGGCGCGCCGACGAGCTCGCGCGTCGCGATCGCGGCCGCGACGAGGTCCGCGCCCACCTCGGCGGGCCGGTCGGTGCGTACCGGAATGATCGTCTGCGCGGCGGCGGTGAACGCGACCGGCTTCACGCCGAAATACTTCTCGCAGCCTTCGCTCAGCGGACGGTCGATCGCCGGAACGACCGATGACAGCACGATCGAGGAGACGTCGCCGATCGGCACGTGCGCGGCCGTGAAGAACGACGAGAAGAGAATGCCGTATTCGTCGGCGGTGCGCCGTACGGCGGTCGTGATGCGCCACGTTCCGGCGAGTTCGCCGGACGCGTCGAAGGCGCCGAGCTTGGTCTCGGTATTCCCGACATCGATGGCCAGCAGCATGTCAGTCGCGCGCGGCTCGCAGTTCGACGAGCGTATCCCACAGTCGCGCGGCAAGTTCACGCTTCGACGCGCGACCGAGATCGCGGCGCCCGTTTTCTCCCCACAGCACGGTGAGCGCGTTCTCGCCGGCGCCGAAGCCGCCTTCGTTCGCCACGTCGTTCACCGCGATCGCATCGAGGTGCTTGCGCGCGAGCTTCTCGCGCGCGTTGCTTTCGTGCTCGTCGGTCTCGGCGGCGAATCCGACGAGATACGTGCCGTTCTTGCGCGCGCCGAGTTCGGCCAGGATGTCGGTCGTGCGTTCGAGCGCGATCGATCCGACCGCATCGGTCTTCTTCACCTTGCTCGCACTCGCCGCGGCCGGACGCCAATCGGCGACCGCGGCGGTCGCGATCGCGATCGTGGCGCGTGGTGCGCGCGCGAACGTCGCCGCAGCCATCTCCGCGGCGCTCGTGACGCGCACGACGTCGGCACCGGCCGGGGCCGGAACGAGCGTCGGCCCGAGGACCAGCTCGACGTGCGCACCGCGCGCAATCGCTTCGCGCGCGAGTTCGATCCCCATCGTGCCGGTCGAGGCGTTGGAGAGAAAGCGCACCGGATCGATCGGCTCGCGCGTCGGTCCGGCCGTGATCAGCACGCGTTCGCCGGCGAGATCGCGTGTGCGTGCGAGCGCCGCTTCGATCGCCGCGACGATTGCCGGCTCCGCCGCGAGTCGCCCCGCGCCGGCCTCGCGTTCGGCGAGAAAGCCGCTCTCGGGCGCCACGATCGTGACGCCGCGCGCGGCGAGCGTGCGCAGATTTTCCGCGGTCGCCGGATGCTCGAGCATCGCGGTGTTCATCGCCGGTGCGATCACGATCGGGATACGCGCCGCAAGCGCGGCATTGGTGAGCAGGTCGTCGGCGATGCCGTGTGCGAGCTTCGCGATCGTGTTCGCGGTCGCGGGGACGATTGCGAGCACGTCGTTGTCGCGCACCAGCCCGATATGAGGAATCGCTTCGCTGCGTTCCCACAGCGACGTCCACACCGGGCGCTGCGCGAGCGCGGCGAACGTCGCGGCGCCGATGAAGCGCTGCGCGTCGTCGGTGAGGATCACGTCGAGCCGCAGTCCGTTCTGCACGAGCCGGCTCGCGAGCGCCGCCGCCTTGTAGGCCGCGATGCCGCCGCAGACGCCGAGCAGAACGCGCGACGCGCTCATCGCGACGCGCCGGCGACGGCGCGCGAGGGCGTGACGACGAAGGGAATGTTGTCGAGCAGCCGCGTCGTGCCGACCCACGCGCTGCCGATCGCGAGCAACTCGCGACCGGTGCCCGCCGGTGCGAGGGCGTCGGCCGACGCGAACGTCGTCGCGTCGACGATGTCGAGATACGCTTCGCGCAGCGGCATGTGCAGCGCCGCGCGTCCGGCCGCGACGATGCGGTGACGATCGGATTCACCGCGCTCGACCGCGGCGGTCATCGCGCGCAACGCGCGATAGAGGCCCGGTGCGACGGCGCGTTCACCGCTGCTGAGGTAGGCGTTGCGGCTCGAGAGCGCGAGGCCGTCGTCGTCGCGCACGGTCGGCACGACCTCGATCGCGACCGGCAGCTGCAGATCGCGCGCGACGTGACGCAGCACCGCGACCTGCTGGCCGTCCTTCGCGCCGAAATACGCGCGCTCGGCGCCGGCGATCGCGAAGAGCTTCACGCAGACGGTCGCGACGCCGCGGAAATGACCCGGCCGCAACGCGCCCTCGTAGCGCGTGCCGATCGCGCCCGGATCGACGGTCGTGTCGAAACCGCGCGGATACATCTCATCGACGCTCGGCGCGAAGAGCAGATCGACGCCGGCTGCCTCGAGCCGGCGCGCATCCTCGGGAAATGCGCGCGGATAGCGCGCGAAATCTTCGCCCGGGCCGAACTGCAGCGGATTGACGAAGATCGTCGTCATCACCGACGCGCACGCCGCGTGCGCCGCGTTCACCAGCGTGAGGTGACCCTCGTGCAACGCGCCCATCGTCGGCACGAGTCCGAGCGGACGCGGTAACGCGCGCGCGGCGAGCGACGCTTCCTCGACCGTGCGGACGATGCGCATCAGACTTCGACGACGCGCAACACGGTACGGCCCACCGTGAACGGCTGCCCGACGCTGATCGCTTCGGGCGCCGCCACCGGCCGACCGTCGATGCGCGTTCCGTTGCGACTCGCCAAGTCCGCGAGGCGAAGAGCGCCCGCTTCCTCGTAAAGACGTGCGTGTTTCCGCGAAATATACCGATCAATAGTGATGCAGGCTCCGGCGACGGCGTCATCACGGCCAATCGTGATCTCGTGGTCGAACGACCACGTTTTTCCGTCGAGCGGACCGCTCATCACTTCCAGGACATACATCACGGACCGCCTTCGCCCGCTTGCGACGCACGGTCCTCTCCGGGTAGGAACCAACGATGACCGAAGACTTGAGTATCGAGATCGAATCCGACTCGTTGCGTGAAGCCGAACTGATGCAGGTGCGGGCCATTTTGCAACGCTTGGTCGGCCGCACGATCACCGACGTGCGCTTCGAGGAAACGCGCATCGCGCTCGAGACCGACGACGGCGCGATCCGCTATTTTTACGGCTATATGGGTGAGGACGTTCCCGAGGAATCGCCCGCCGAGTAGACCGCATCGGCGGCCAGCAGGGCGCCGAGCGCGACGTGTTCGGCCACGACGCCGCCCTGGAGATACACGTCCCACGGTTCCCGCAGCGGCGCATCACACGAGAGATCGATCGTCGAGCCGCTCACGAACGAGCCGCTCGACATGATGACCGGATCGACGTAGCCCGGCACCGGGCCCGGTTCGGGGGCAAAGCGCGCGTTGATCGGCAGCGCCCGTTGCAGACCACGCGCGAAGGCGATCAACTTGGCGCGCGAGCCCAGGCGAATCGACTGCACGATGTCGCTGCGGAGCTCGCCCGGCAGTGGATCGACCGCGTAGCCCAGCTCGGCGAAGAGCCCGGCCGCAAAGTTGAGCCCGCGCAACGTTTCGCCGATGACGAGCGGCGCGTAGAAGAGTCCCTGGATCAGCGTTCGGCCGAGGCCGAGCGTCGGACCGAGCCCCGCGCCGATGCCCGGCGCGAAGATGCGCGCCGCGATCCGCTCGATCAAATCGGCCCGGCCGGCCACGTATCCGCCGGTGGGAGCGAGGCCGCCGCCGACGTTCTTGATCAGCGAACCCGCCAGCACGTCGGCTCCGACCGCCAACGGCTCGCGTTCCTCGACGAGTTCGCCGTAGCAGTTGTCGACGAAGACGACGGTCGCCGGTGCGGCGGCGCGAACGACGGCGACGATCTCGGCGATCGCATCGATGGAGAGCGAACGCCGGTCGGCGTAGCCGCGCGACCGTTGCACGAAGGCGACCGCCGGCGGATCGGCACGCAGCGCCTCCGCGAGCGCCGCGAGGTCGGTCGCGCCGGCCGCCGTCCGCGCGACTTCGGCATAGCGCGCGCCGCGCGCCACCAGCGAATGGGGCGCATCGGCGATCGCGTAGCGCAGCGTGTCGTACGGCGCGCCGTTCACCGCGAGCAGCAGGCTGCCATGCGGAACGAGCGCGTCGAGCGACGCGACGATCGCGTGCGTTCCGCTCACGATGGAGAGCCGCGCGAGGACGCGTTCGGCGCCGAAGATGCGCGCGAGCAGCGATTCGAAACGCTCGCGCGCCGGGTCGTCGTAGCCGTAGCCGGTCGTTCCGGCGAGATCGCTCTCCGCGATGCCTTCGGCGAGAAACGCGTCGATCACGCGCATGCGCACGGCGCCGCGGCGCGCGTCGTCTTCGTAGAGCCGCGGCAACGCGCGTCGCCCCGCGTCGCGCACGGCATCCGCCACGCTGCGCGCGCCGAGGATCCGGTCGATCATCGCTGCTTGTGCATCTCCATCTGCTCGTAGACGCGCACGAACGGCAGGTAGATCGCACCGGCGATCGCGATGTTGACCGCGACCAGGATCAGCGAACGCCAATCCAGCGTCGCGAGAAACGTATTGAGGAACACCGGCACCGTCGAGAACATGTAGTAGATCGGCGGGCGCACCCAACCGAAGGCCATCGCGGCGTAGGTGGTGCAGCACAGCAGGAGCGGCGCGACGATGTACGGGATGCCGAGCACCGGATTGTAGACCAGCGGTAAACCGAACATCACCGGTTCGTTGGTACTGATCAGCGACGGCACGATCGTGGCGCGCGCGAACCGCCGCAAGCGCGGCACGCGGCTGCGCAACAACAACACGATCAGCGGCAACGTCGCGCCGCAGCCGCCCGGAAACACATAGAGGAACGTCGAGACGGCGACCAGATGCGGGATCGGCTGGTGGTGCGCGTAGGCCGCGGTGTTCGCGAACTGCAGGTTGATGTATACCGGCAGCACGAGCGCCGCGAGCAACGCCGGCCCG
>Ga0116228_10000307_pt1 | contig 35912 bp, 25 predicted proteins | sample S1TSphfallax_2_FD_89694 | JGI IMG/M metagenome (GOLD analysis project Ga0116228, IMG submission 89694) | Host-associated microbial communities from peat moss isolated from Minnesota, USA - S1T2_Fc - Sphagnum fallax MG | ecosystem: Host-associated > Plants > Peat moss > Unclassified | place... | reverse complement strand
CTTGTGGACATGTGTCACTATTAAAAAAAATTGTGTTTTAAGAATAAAAAATTCATTGGATTAATCTCAATCATTAAAATTTTTGCCACTAAGATGATGAGATGTGACACACCATGGAACGTTCATTGACCATTTGACATGTGTTCATTTTAACATTAATTATATGGTGACACGTGGTAATTAAAGACCACCTATACTTTTTATTTCAAACATTCATCAATGAAATCTAAATTGTGTGATTTATGGCTAATAAGATGTTGACACGTGGTATGTAGGTAGGTAGGTAATAATTAAACCCTATTAAGTAGGTTTACTTAGGTATGCACGTAGGTTGAAAAGTAGTTAAGCTTAGGTTATATAGGTAGGTTTAAAATTATCCAATTTTATTTTAAAGTTTAACCATTTCATAAGGGTCATAATTTTTCCATTTACTCGTCTCCAATAGCACTTGATATTTGGCTACTACATATTTATTGCTCCTAATTATATGCTGAGCCCAATAGAATTCGAAGCCAAAGGATATGGGTTAAAACATTTCATTGCAAACCTCATGAACCAACCTAGTTGCACATTAGATGCAACTACTGTATTAGATTATTCCAGGAAGGGGAGGGCTTTGTTGCTTTTCGTGTTCAAAACTAACTTAAAGCCCTCCTCTTCGCGCATCTAACACACTAAGAATCGTTGAAAACAAATTAGAAATGAGAAAGCTATGGCCCCTCAAAGTAAAGGGGGTCAAAAACTCCAAAAAAACACTATTGAACATTACAAAGCCGGTTCTTAAACACCCAGAAAGTTCATTTTCTGTTGTTTTTTTGCTATTAGAGTTCCAATGTGATTTGTAGGACTTCAGGTGGCGCTCCTATAGCACTTTAAATCGTTTTAAATGAATAAGAAATAAGAAAGTTATGAGGTTTGAAAGTAGAAGGGGTCCAAAAAAAAACAAAACAAAACAAAACGTTTTGTAACTTGAAAGCTTATTTTTCTTATTTGTCTTCTTGTTAGTTTTTCATTATTCCTTTTCTTTTGCACTTCAAAGATGATTATAGGATATTTTAAGGAAAATTCTATTTTCACACCTTTTTTGGCTAGATTCACACCTTTTTTGCCGGTCCGATTTTAAACAAAATAAATTTGAGTGCATCTGACCACCTCCCTGTGGTTGGCATCACGTCGACCTACGCGATTTATTCTATTTAAAATCGGACCGGCAAAAAAGGTGTGAATCTAGCCAAAAAAGGTGTGAAAATAGAATTTTCCTATTTTAAATAATTATGATTACTTAATGAAAAGATGATTTTAATATTATTATCTAACTTAAATTAATAATTAGCTTAGGATGTTTGTATACTTGTAGGATAGCCTATTTACATTAATATTTTAACATAAATAATAAAATTTAAATATATAATTCCTATTAAATAGATATATAATTGATTATCACTATAAATATAATTAAAAAATTAATTAATAATTATGATTATTTATGATAAAATTTAATCTTATCATATTAATTTATTTTGAAAAAAAAATTAAATCAAATTTACATTTTCTGAAAAATATTCCAAAATAAAAAAAAACATATTTAAACCATGGTTTAATTTAACTTAATTTAATTTAGCATAATTTAACCTAAATTAATTTAACCATTGTTAATTTTAGGTTAATTAGTTTAACCATACATATTTTAACCTAACTTATTTTAACCATGTTTATTTTATCCTAATTTAATTGAGCTTAATTTATTTTAACCATAAATATTATAGCCATAATTAATTTGGCCTAATTTTGTTTATCCATATTTATTTTAACCTAGTTTAATTTATCTTAATTTAGTTTAGCCATAATTAATATAGTCTAATTTAGTTTAGCCTAACTTGATTTAGCCATAATTAGTTTGGCCTAACTTAATTTAACCATAGTTAATTTAACTTAATATAATTTAGCCATAATCATTTTAGCCAAATAAATTTAGCCATGGTCAAGTTAACTTGATTTAATTTAGCTTAATTTAAAATAACCATAATTAGTTTAACTTAACTTAATTAACCATGGTTAGTTTAACTTCTTTGTTTATTTAGCCTAGGTTAGTTTAACCATGGTTATTTTAACCTAGGTTAGTTTAAGCTAACCTAACTTAGCATGGGGTTAACATGAGTACTAAAGGTACATAACATTATTATATATAACCTATGTAAATATATTAAGTATAGTAATTTATGTACAAGTTTAGGCCATTATTTTTATGACACATGTCCATGTTGTACACATTTAGTTGCATGTTAGTTGCACACGCAACCGTATGGCTAAAAAATTATACAATACCAAATTTATAGTTGCAAACATGACCAAGATAGTTGCTAATGACAACTAGTTAATTCCATCTCAATTTACCACTAACTCTCTATAGTAATTTTGTTTTGGTTATTTGGACAAGTCGATTTTTCCTTGTCCAAATCGTTATCAACTCCCTATGACTCACTTGCCTTCATCAAATTGACCTTCCTTATTGACTTTTCATTTCCATTCATAACATGATTACTTCCCATCACATCAACTTCTCCTATCTATGTATCCACTTTGGTTGGTATGCTAGTTCTTGCCAGCTTGCCATATCAATTGGTTAATTCAATTGACCTTTTGTAACCACTTGGCAAATTGACTTCTTTCATCGTTCCCAATGGCATTCCTCCATTCCACCCTCTTAGCTAAGTAAACAACTTGGCCAATTCCAAGTCAACAAGTAACACTTTTATTTCAATGGGTCTATCTTCAAATTCTTCAATTTTTTGTAGTTCCTTGATTACATCCAAATGAACTTTCTTTTCTTTTTCCCATTTGGTTTGTCAACCCTTTGTCAGACTAAGACCTCTCTCTAGAGGTTCATCTACTAGCATACTTGCCCTCTGACCTCACATGGTCACACACATCAACAATTGAATGGTCCCATTCGACCATGGCAACATTAATTTCAACTTTCGATTTAGAATTCTTTTCTTCCTCTTCCATTACTTTCTTTCCACACAAGATAATTAGCTCTTACATGTCCTTTTTTATGCCAATAAAAACATCTTATTCCATTATGTCAAAATCTATTATTTGGTTTATAATTGCGTTGGTTATATTGGTTATATTGGTTATTTTTATTCTTTAACCAATACTTCACCAATTTTGACCATTTGGTCTTGAATTATATTGTTGATTTCCAAATTGATTATTTGGTGTATTATACTCATGTAATTGTTTATGCTTTTGCACAATTGGTGTTTCTTCTTGCACCACATGCATTGGAACAATTTTCCTCGAAGGACATCTTGTAACCATTACTTCATTGGGACATTGATAAGTATTATGATCATTATGTTTGCATATTTGACAAATTTTTAAAAATAATTTACATTCTTTTGTAAAATGTCCTTCATTATAACAATTTAAACAATACACACTTATTCTATAAGTTTCAAAATGATTTTTTTTTTTTTTTTTTAGGTATTCATTTTTCTTCATCATCAAAATCTTCTAATTCTTTGCTATCAAACTCTTGGCAACATCTTGTTATGTTATTCCGTCTTATTAGCATTTTTTCTTCTATCATAATTGCTGACTTTGCCACTTCCGCCAAAGTTCTTCGTTGGATACTTATAATGGCTATCTTGACCTTAGTTCTCAATCCTTCTCTAAAGGCTTCTCTCGAATAAATGTATGTGGTGGTTGTGGAATAACCACACAAAGTCACAAGAATCTATAATAGTAATCTTCTACAAACTCATATTTCTTTTTTTTGCATATCTCAAAGTTATAGTTGTTTGTCCTTTGTTGCGAATCTCACTAAATTGACTAACAATAGCCCACTCTATATCATCCGATGTCACCACCGAATGAGTTGTCTCATACTTTGCAAACCAATTAGTAACTTTCCCTCTAAAAGAATTTAAATTGGGAAAATATTAAATTTTGTGATCATTTGTGTCTTCTCCATTAGTCACACAAACTTTAGTTGTTGAATATGTATAACGAGATCATCATTGTCATGATACTTTGGTAGTTGAATGCACAAAACATTAGTAGGTATGACAACCATAAGGGGATTCACATTCATCGTCGTTGTAGTAGTTATAGGTTATTGAGTCGGCAAAGTTTTTTTATTAAACAAAAAGAGTCTTGGAGTTGTTCCAAATAGTTATTTCTTTAGTGGTTGGTCATTACTTCCACAATTGTTCAGAATTCTTATCGGTTTTTCCTTAGCTTGTCACCTTGGTATTTGAAGCCACCTTTCTTCTGTCATTAAATCGATTGTCCCAAATGCGTTGATAGTATTTTTTGGTGTATTCAATAGCAACATATTTTATTTTTCAGTTGGCACTTGATATACATGGTCAACATTTGGTGAACTCATTTGTGTAGACTATTGGGTTCCATCATTTGTTGATCTGTTTATTAACTGAACATCAATTTGAACAACTATAATCACTGCTTCCTTTTCTATAGGTTGAAGTATTTAATATGTTATTGGTGAAATGAAAATTACACAAAAACCTTTGCATCTATTCTATGTAATAGTTTGTTGAGTTGCAATAGTAGCCTTTCTAGTTTCCTTTTGATTTTTTCTTCTCCAGTCTCTCAATCTATTGTTCCCTTATATTTCTTTATCTTTATCTAACATAGGTTCCAAAAAAAAATTCATGTTCTTTTTCTATAAACATTTCTACTACCACTCCCAATTTTTTAATTTTCACACAAATCTATCATCATGACTATATACCAAAATTCTTTTGATTCGATTATTTTAGATGTGTATTCCTCATTCCCTCTTGTTTTCATAACATATTCAGAACCCGTAAACCTAGGTGCCCAAAGCATGTCATTTAGCATCCATTTTTTAAAATTAATGCAAATATTGGGTATATTAAATTCTCTTCTATTAAGGAACTAAATCAAATGATGCATTGCAAAAACTTTCTTGAAGAAATAACATTTCTTCCATTTCATAAAACCATAAAGCTCTACAATTTCTTTCCTATTTCCTTCCTCTCATAACTCCTATGCTTGTTATTTCTCTTTGATAGATCAATAGAAACATATAGATAATCAACATCATAACCCCCTTTGAGTTAGTCAAAATGTGTTTTAAACTCCCTATGAAATGGTTATAACTACTTAACTCTTTTGGCAAATCAACTACACTTTTGTCATAACAATATGTTGCCATATCAACTTAACTACACTAGTAGAAATCAGCCAAAATGTAACCACTCCATTTACAACTACATGCAACTTATAGTTGTTCGTGACTAGATTTAGGAATATTTGCAATGAAAAGACCAAATTTCAACTATTTTGATCATTCTTACAACTATGATGCAACTATTTGAAATTTCATCCTATTGGTTGGATTGATTTTACATTTATTTTCATCCATTGATTGGTTGATATGTCCCATTAGTTGCAATAGTCACCAAATTAGTTGCATCCTAATGGTATTCTACACTGGCATAGGGGTGTATTTTAATGTATGAACTAAAATTATATATATAATATACATATGTATGTATATTGTTCACATAATGAATCCCAAAAAAAAAATTTGAACTTTGAATTTTTTTTCAAATCTGAAAATTGTTATTTCAATTATTTAAAACATTATTTGAACTTCAAATTTTTTATTTGAATTTGATATTTTCAATTTAAATTCAAAAGGCTTATTTGATCTAAATTTTGATATTTGAATTTTAAATTAATATTTTACAATCCAAATATTAGTATTTCAATTCAGAAAAAAGTATTAATTGATTATAAATATTGACATTCTAATTTTGAATATTTTGATATGAATATGAAAATCTATATTTCAACTCTAAAATTTTTGCATATAAATTTTAAATAATCATTTGACTTGAACTTGAACTTTCAATTCCAAATTATTATTTTGGATTCTAGAAATTAATACTTCAAGTCTGAAAATTATCAATTGAGTGTAGAAATGGACATTTCAATTTTGAATATTGTTATTTAAATCTGAAAATTGACATTTTAATTCTGGAAATTTTTATTTAAATTGAAAAACTTATTTGATCTGAAAATTGATATTCAAATTCTAAATTATTATTTTTGAATCTAGAAATTAGTATTTAAATTCAAAAACATTTATTGAGTTTAAAAACTGACATTTTGATTTTAAATATTTTTATTTGAACTCGAAATTTGATATTTGAATTCAAAAGTTTAAAATTTAAATTTTAAGAAATTACTTGACTTGAAAGTTGAAATTTGAATTTCAAACTATTATTTTGGATTCTCGAAATTAATATTTCAATTTAGAAACTTATTAATTGAGTCTTAAAATGGACATTTTAATTTTGAATGTTATTATTTGAATCTGAAAATTGACATTTCAATTCTGAATTTTTTTATTTGACTTCAAAAAACTTATTTGATGTAAAAATTGATATTTGATTTCTGAATTACTATTTTGGAATCTTAAATTGATATTTCAATTCAAAAAATTATTGATTGAGTTTTAAGGGTTCTTTCTATTAGTGTTATCCATAATAATCACTTTTATAAATAATTTTAAATGATTATTTTTATTAAATCTAAGTTACACTAAATAATTATTGTTATAACATAGATTTGTATATTATATAATTTATATTCTTATATTAGAAAAAAATAATTAATGTAATTAATGTGACTTAATTCTAAAATATTTATAATTACTTTATATAAGAATTAATTAGTATGTGCATAATTATTTTCTAATTGAACATAATTATTCAAACTTTGTAATTTATAACTTCAAAGCTGATTTAAATTTTTGGATAAATTATGGTGTGGCTAAAATAATTATTTTACTGATTATAATTTCAGAAATTATTATATAATATAATTATTTAAAAAAATCTGTAATGATTCATCTACCATAAATTTTTATTGTAATTTTATAGTTATTATGAAAATTAATGTTATCTTTAACAAATTATTGTATTTATAGTTAATAATTACCAAGAGAAATTTTTTATTTTACCTATAATAATTTTTACAAAAATAAATGTAATTAGTTGAATAATAATTTTTTAAAAATCCTTGTAAGAATTTAGCAATGATTAATTCATTACTTATATTTTTAGCAAAAAAAATTTTAATAGTTAATTTTTAAATTATAGTCATTAAATTAGTTTTACATTAATTATATTACATATAATTCGAGCAGATTCTAAAAAGTAATAAAATATTTTTAAATGTTTTACTTATTTTATTATTTATGAGTCATGTATTAATAACTTGGGAGTGATTAAATAGTTAGTTTGTTAAATAATAAGAAGTTATTGCTTAGTTAAGTAATTGATAATGAATATTGAATATTTGTAGTGTATAATTTATAATTTAAATATATGTAAATTTAATCATTATTGATGAACTGATAATCTAATTATCTAGTACTTGAATTGTTTAGAAATCTAAAAACTAAGAATCTAAGGTATGAAAAAAAATTTAGAATTACAACTTAGTTTGTGAGGAAGTTGCAACTTCAAAACTTATCCAATACTGTTTGTTCTTCATTCTTATTTTGAACATTATATAAATAAAGGAGTGTGGTCATCCAATTTCACATTAAGAAATTTGTGCACATGGGATGAATTAATTAAAAGGTTCAACCCAAAAGAAAAAACAAATTATGCACATTTTTAAAATATTTACATTCCCAACCTAATTATTTACCTAGCTAGGTAGGTACTTAGTTTGACCTACCCACCTAGGTTGACCTATGTACCTACCTATATGAGTAGGTATTTAACCTAAAAAGGTAAAACCTACCTACCTAGTTTTTTTACCTAAGTAGGTAGGTTGGTATGTAACCTAAGTTTGTAGGCACCTATTTATGTACCAACCTAGGTACCTACCAACATAATATTAATATTAATATTTTAATGCCACATGTCATAATATAATATCATTCAAGTATTTGAATTGAACTACCTAAATTATTTCAAAATAATAATAATAATAATAATAATAAAATATTAAGAGACGTGGCAACACATCATTTGCCCTCAATTATGACCAAAATAGTTGCATCTTAGTCGCATGTGACAATACGTATATAATGGAGTCACCTTTTGTCATTTGCGATTAATTTATCACTTGCAACGTTTCAGGCGACTAAAGAGATTTTATTTGCAAAATTTCTCTTGCAACTAAAATTTAGTTGCAAAAATTAGTAAAAAATACATGTTTTTCTTCTAGTCTTATATGGTCATCCCAATTTTCCTACTCTATCATATTGTTTTGCTTATTTTGTCATCTCTGTCTACACATGCTCTCCAATCATGTCAATTTACATGTATACCTACTAGTTTATATCCTTTTCCTAACATTGTTAACATTTTGTAGTCCTTGCCTTCTTTCATGGACCACTTCATATTATGCCCAAATGCCTTTCCTTCTCTACATTGTTAGCCATCAGCACATACCATGGACATAATCATTATTAACAAAAATAAAATGAAAACACATAAATCTATTGTTTACTATTATTATGCATTTGGTTGTTTAAATCCCCTACCCATGCCTACTTCCTTCCCAAATTACATGTTATAAACCTTACTTTTCACCCTATGTTACTGACCATGCTAAGATTATAATTTCTATGGAAATTTTCAAAAGAAGGCGAATCAAATCCATATTTGGAGCAACTTAAGTAGGGAATCCAACAATATGAACCTCTAATTTTTTTGAAAAATAAAACAAAACAAGAACTTTAGGGACTCATGAAAATATGGTTCAATTTGCCCCATTCAAAAGTCCCTAACTTCAAATTGGGTAACAACTACATTTATTATTGCATGTTATAACAAATATTGAGTCCCTATATGAAAATTGGATTGGAAATAAATACAATCTTTCAAGTTTTTGTCATTCCAATCAAATGACCAATCCATATTCTTTGATTTCAAAAGTCCATTGTGAAAAATGGGGGTACTTTTATTAAAAGATGGTTACAAAAGTATTTTCACAATCAAGTTAAAATATAATCAAGTCCCAATTGCAAATTTCACAAATTTTATTATTCGTTATAGGTGTCCCAAGAAAGGACACTCTACAAATGAAAAAGTTAACCACTTTAACGTGTATACACCTTATAGGAGGTATAGGTCTTGGAATTGGATATAATAATTTAATCTATTTGTGTATTGATTGACAATCCACCATCATGGTTGTATTAACAAGACACATCATTTCAATAATTTTTGTTTGGTTTAGATAATTAAAGGAATTGTTTTTGTTGTACTATATGCTCCCTTATTAAGATTGATACATTTTATGTGAACAATTGATGTACCACATTGTGTAATTGAGTTTGTCAAAGTACTTGGTGTCTTCTCAATGATTTAGTTGTGTACAAGACTTGTGGTTCTACCACATAATTGGTATGAAATACCAATTTTTCGTTTAGTAATTGCATTATTTTTTACAAAATCCTTCCACTCCTTTAATGGCTAGTAGTATGGGTATCACATTGTTAAGCATGAGTTATATGTTTTTGTCATTAATCGTTTTCCTTCTTTCAATTGCATACTTTCATTATTCAACGAATTTTGCAAATTTGAATGCCAAGGAGTTTGAAGTCCTTGCTCCACCTCCTTTAACATGTACTACCTAAAACTTGGTGATGAATGTTCTTTCACTAGTTCATTTTTTTCCTCTTACAATAACAATTTCTTCAATATTATAACACCTCATTCCTACTACAACATGTGCTTCCTATGGAACAAATATATCTATCAAATTGGTTTTGTATTGTGTAGGTTGCTATTTTATTCTTGGAATTTGTGGATCTTGATGTTGCACACACACGTCACAACCTATGATTCTTCACATTTGTGACATTATATTGTTAGTATTTGATCCATCATTTCATGATTTTTGTGTTCAACTTAACTTAATTGCCTTCATATGTTTCTTGTGATCATCCTATTCATTTTTACCTCCTTTAACATATTGTTTGAAGGAAGTTTTTTCGTAGACAAAACCCTCGCAATAGCTACCTCACTTATATCAAAATCCTATTTTTTATAAAGAATTAGTAGAACCATAAAAATACACCAATAATTATAAAATCTACCTTGTAAAGTAAGAAAATGAAAAAACAAGTTGTGTTCATTCACAAAATTTCCCCTAAACTCAATAATGGGGATTGATGGTCACCAAATGGTAAAATGTGATTTCTTAATCTACGAGTATTTGCTATTGTTCTAAGATCAGTATCATGTACTAATAGGTACTTTTGCCATGAAATTACAAGTTTACAAACATATTAAAACAAATACGTTCAAGTTAAAAAGAACCAAAGAACATATAACCAATGTTTCGATTTTCATGTTTTAGTGTTAAAAAATGTAGTAATGTTGTAAGTTTCTTTAATGTATTTACAAAACATTTTTCCACATATATTATGGAAGCATGTGGAATAATTTTATATGAATCTAATGAGGATAAATAATTTTTAAAAATCCAAAAACATTGTAACCAATGTCTTTAATACTTAAAGGATTCTTAAATGAAATGTTTTGGGGGAGATTTTTTAAACACATATTTACATAATAATTAGTACAACAAAAGGTGTCCTTTTACGCCAAGTGATTTCACTAGATTTTGAGTGAATTCACTGGTTATAGTGGATGGGACCTAGTGGGGACATAATGAATTCATTGGTTTAATGAACGTGAACTATTGAATTGCACCCACATTTTGTAGTAGTGAATATAGTGCAAATAAAATATATGAAATTTACAAATGAAATATTCTTTGGATATTTTCAAATAAATAACCACTAAGGGTGCATTGTTGGTTCCTTTTAGTTTGAATGTACCCAAATGTAATCCAAAATGTGCTTGAATAATTACTCATGCATCAAAACAAAAAAATATATAAGATAAATTTCAAAACATTAAGAAGTTTAAAATGACTCAATTCAAAATTAATAAGTAAAGAATGGTTCAAAATCAAGGTTCATGGGCTTAACCAAGTTCAATTTAGTGTTAATACTTAATAAATTAGTTGGTATATGCACTACTAACTATCAATTAATTACTAATTGTTCCCTTAGCAAAAATAGAATTTTTAAAAGGGGTGATGTTAATTTTTACCTATGAATTATCCTCTAATGGGCATCAATGTTGTCAATATTGAACCTAACTTGAGGTCTTCATGTGAAAATATTGTTATATGAAACCATATGAAAGGATGGGTGATTGATCTTTGAAGTTTAATTCAATGTATTCAAATAATCAATCAATAATTCAATCAATTGGTTAATTATTGGATTTTAAACACTCACTAAAAAAAGGGTGTTATGAAATGAACATGTCAAACCAAGTGGGTTTTTAACACCAAAATGAATTTACTTCTTAATTATGTTAAGGTTTGAGTTGTTCCAAAAAATATTTTTTTCCTATTTCATCATGCAACATGAATGCAAAACATTTGAAACATGCTTGATGTGGTAGTGGTGGGTAGAAAATACGTTTTGTTAATGCATTTTAGTTTTTACATGTGCAAGCTTGGTGAAGAAGTGTCTCAATAACAATGCAAACAAGATTATAAATGGAAGATGAACATGAAAAGAAGGGAATAAAATGAGTGTGTGGTTGACAAGGAGTTATGCACTTAATGTTCATATTTTGAAATGACCATAACAAAAATGGAAAAAAGGAATAAGGTTGATGATGGAATTAATAAGAAATTATCATGTGATGAAAAAATGTGGAAGAGATAAAAAGCTTCGCTATAAAGTTTTTTAAGAAATTTCAAATTTGGTGGTGTGGGAGAGTAACTAAATGTGCACAACTATGAAATAATGGAGATATATTGATCTTGTGAATTTGTAATGTTAGATAAAGTTTTATATATTTGAATCTCATTTTGATCAAGGATAAAACTTTTAGAAGTTTAGTGGTTTTCTCCATCAAATTTATGCTACCCCAAACTCTAGCATTTTTCTTTGACATTAGTAATGTGAAAAGGCATTAAACAATGTGTCATGTAAGGTGGTTGCAGGTGTAGAAATTTGTTATGGTTTAAGGGACTTGGCACATGTAAAAGAATATTACTAAATTGTTTTAAGTACACGAATGTTTAGGTGTGTCAAAATGTGTGGAGCTTTTGAAGGAAATAATTGTTATATTGGATTATTATTAATTGTTATGTGAAGTTGTTTCCTCAATTTTGGAACACCTATTGTTTGGGTCACAAGTTTTTCATTTAGTCGTTTCCTCCATAAATTAAGTGGCAACATCCTATATAAAGGTTTTTATAATGTTATACAAACCTTCAAATCCTCACAAAAATGTTTACAAAGATAAAATACCTTAAACAAATAAATTAGAATATGTATTTAAATAAAATGAAACAAAATGAACAAGGGAAATGATTAAAGGTTGCATATCTGTTGGGTTATAACTTAAATTAGGTTTGAATGAACTAAAGGTAACTGGGTGTGAACAATACCGACACAACCATGTGCGGTAGTTTCAATTTTTAAGAATTGCCTTAGGGTTATTTGAACGTGGTAAGGTTATTAGGGGTTTTTAGTAGTTTCATGTTATAATAAAAGATGATAAGTGCGCATGGTTGCATGGGGGGTTGTTTTTTTTTTCAAATTTTGATATTAGATGAATGAGGTGTAGGGTTAATTATTCTTTTCAACAAAAATTGGTGATCATAAAATAAAAACCTTAGTTGTGTAATTAGGGGTGAAAAATCTTTAAAAGGTTAGGGTTAAAAACAAACACCAAATTCATAATGTTCGACAAAACATGGGTCTTGTTGTGATATTTAGTGGGTAGTCATGTAAGCAAAGATGTTTCACATTCGTTAAGCAATTGAGGGGATGTCAATGAAAGGTCCAATGGAGATAGAACAATCTTCAAGCCTTATAAGCATAAGATTAATTCGAAACAACTTAACGATTAAATAAATAATGTGAGAGGGTGGCAATGATAACATGAGTTTCATAATGAATGAAACATTTATTCAGATTATCGATAAGCTCCAGGAAAAGTTACAATTACATGTTGAGTCTTGGGCTATGCCATAGTGATAGTTCATAATTGCAATAGATCTAGGATGCGTTGAATGGTGCGAACAAAATAGTTTGCCTTGCTATTAAAAGGCAGTTGATGAATCGAATTGCACAACGAACGATAATGTCCAATGTTGGGAATCGAAGACCATGCAAAAATATATTGTTTTTAGTTTTGTAACAACCATCATAAAAAATTTCAAGTTCATCACCAGAAGCGAGGTCGATTTGCAACAAAATCATCAAGGTGGGAGAGTTCGAAGAAATGTGATAATACCAAGTTCATGGGGGTTCAATTTCAAGATAAGCGTGCACCTCTTGCAATTTGGGATCTTCATCATGAGGATGTTACGTCGATGTCAAATCTAGAGATGATTCTGGAGGTGGTTCTTCATTCATTTGTGCAGCTTGAGGCCCATAAGATGTGGCCATATGCAATGCCATAATTTCAAAGAAAGGAAAAAAAATCTTCAATCAAAATCTAATCGGTAATGAATGTGTGAAAGACTTATTATATTGAGATGTGTGGTTGTAATTTATAGGTTAAGGAAAAGGAAGGAAATGTGCAAGTAACGACCTATAACCATGGTAAAGTATAACTTTAAGACTAATAGAACCTTCCAAAGGTCACCAAACATTGGAACCTTCCATTGGCCACCGAATTGGGATCTTCTTTCACCTCTTTCTTTCTGTTTATCTTTAAAGGACAAATTCAAATAATTTTGGGCTCTTTTTTCTACGCATAACTTTCGATTTGAATCTTGAGAGAATTTATTCCCAAAATTTCCTTGGGAGGAGAAAATGATTAATCTTAGTAAATGGTGGAAAGAAGGAGAATATATTAGATGATTGTGGTACTTTTTAAAGAATGGAAGGGAATAGAAATAGTTTTGGGAATTTTAAATCTTAGAGAAATTGCACAAAACCTTTCGGGTTTTGTAACACATTTTTTTACTAATATGGGTGTAGAGCTTGGAATTTGGTAGGTAAATGCGCCTTATAGTTAGCTTTTTAATGAGTTAATGCAAGCTAGATTTGAATAATGTATGTGATAGAAACAATATTTCAAGTGATTGTATGTTTATTGTCAAGTTGAACTTCCTACTTTCACGAAACCCTTTTGGGTTTGGTAACATAACCTTTTGTTGCTTTGGGTGCAGAGCTTGAAATTTGGTAAGCAGATGTGCCTTGTAATTAGCTTTCTAATGAGTTAAGGCAAACTAGATTTGGATAACATATATGATAAAAATAATATTTTAAATGATTAGAGGTCTATTACCAAGTTGAACATGGTGTCAAAATTTTAAAAATTGGTTTAAGTGAGTGATAATTTAACATAAAAATCTAAGATTTGGAGTGTTTGAACTTAGAAAATATGTCAATCAATTCTAAATCATAATTAATGCAAAGGAGGTAAGCTATTTGGCTTTAACTACAACACAATTTAACATCTATAAATACACATTGCATTTCTTTTCTTTCACTGATAGCATATGTACCTTCGAGTATAATCACCTCATAAAACCAAAAGTAGAGGGATAGAAAATCACTTCACATTGGGTGAAAACAGACTACAATGACCCCCTTTGGCACATTTTTTGATATAATATTATAATACATATAATATAATTATTCCAAAAGTATGATACATTTAACTTTGGGTATCAATTTTGGTTTTTAGCCCCTAAAATTATTATTTGTACAAAAATAATTTTATGTAATATTATTTTTATAATAATAATAATTTTCATTATTTGTATTGAAGAATCCATGGGTGTATTTTAAATATAAAATGGTGTAATAAGTCCACTATTTCATTTTCATAGCACTAACTTTAAAGCTTTATTAATAAATAGAATAATCAATTTTAATGGAATTAAAAATATGGTTCATCTTCCATGTGAATGTGATTACTTGTCGAACTTTCAATTTACCACACATTATCACCTCTTTGTTGAAGAAATTCATTTTTTGAGATGAAAACTTTCAAATTAGTCACATGGTATCCAAATATGGTTCAAAATATGTGAAATGACATGGTTCAATGTATCTTCAACTTTCATAAATATTAAAAATTGCTTTTAAAAAAATATATATTTTATGTTTCTAATTACACATGTACACTACATTCATTTCCACAAATACACTCCAATCTCCCATTTAATAAAATGAAATTAAATAGTTTCATTTCTAATATCTTGCTTAGGTTATATTTTAACATAATATGAAAAAATGTTATGAAATTTTTTCGAAAATTTGAAATGGGATACACTCAAACATGTACATCCTTGGAAGTAATATAATGGGATACCGTAGTGTGTTTTCACCCAATTGGAAGGTAAAGGTACCTTATTTGTGTTTATTTAACAAGATGGTGAATAATGAAACTTCAACATGGTCCATTGTCCAAGGATGTGTTATAGGTGCAAAACCTACCTTTGCAAATGTTACATGTGTAATTTATATTAGTTTTAATGCACCCCTAGGTTTGTTAAATGGCATTAGTGGCAAAAAATCATGCAAATACTTGATTTTGTGGGAAAAATGCAAACCCAAGGTGCATTCCATAGTTCCCAACAAAGAAGAGGACATGGGAGCTTTGGGATGAAATTAAGATGAATTCTTAAGTTGAATGCATGGTCATGTCAAACTATACAAACCAATAATAAATGGCAATTAGTGTAATTTGAAACCAAAATGGTGCATAAACAAGCCATGGTCTAACATTGATTCATAATATTTGCCATGGCTCACATTTGGGAAGAATCATCATTCTCTTTTGTATACTATATTATGCAATTCTTATCAAAAGCTACATCAAAATGACATTTCTTCCTAGGACTCCCAAGTGGGAGTCTTGAAATTGTCAAATTATGAGTTTCATCAATTTGTGGTTCATAATTTTCTCATTTTATATTTGATTTGAAAACTCTAAAAGCAAAAGTTGTAGCCGCTTGGAAAGAACTTTCTAAGGACCTATCAACATCTTAATCAAAGTTAATGGGTGTAAGCATGGTCATGTAGACCAAAAAAAAAAAAGTTTGTTCTAAATCCAATTTTTAAATGATAATTTTTGACATAAACATAAGTAAGTAAAAATTTATGTACTTGTAGAAATTATATGAAACAATTGGCTTCTCCATGGATTTAATGATAAATTGAATAAATGTTTTGAATTTTTTTATTATAATAAAAATAGGTTATAGATTGGTTTGAAACCAACTGTGTTCAATTTCATGCCAACATTTCAAAACTACTATTACATTAAAATTTTGATACATTATGACTATAATATAATATGCACAATTTTGTACTACATATTTATAAAGCATCCATTAACTTGCAAGTAATAAAATTAAAAATTCATTAAAAAAATCTACTTGAAGATGTTAATTCTCAAAATTATAATATTAAAGTGAAAGATTATCCTCATATTAATAATTGAATAAAATAATATTTATGCTTTCAACACATAGATCATTTTTTTGTGGTTACCTATATTTTTTTGTGACAACATACAAAAATTGTGTATTTGACCATGTTTTCATCCTAATTTGAATCATCATTCAAACAATTAAATGACCCATCATCATTTTAACAATTTGACTCCCCTTCTTTCAAATGACCATATTATTGTGTTTAAATGGGCTTTATTCTGCAAATAAAACACACTTTAGTATACTACTCTTCGAGTCCCCTTTTTTCAAATGACCATAATTTTATATTTAGATGGTTTTTGTTTTGGGAATAAAAACACATTTTAATATACCATCTTTTCAACACCTTTTCAATGATTTAAAAAAAGCCTTGATTATGACAATGTTTGATCAAAAAATGTGGAAATGTGTTTGAATTTTCCAAACAATTTCCTTATTTTTTGGTTCATTTCTCTTGTTATGGTTTAGCCTTGATCATAAGCCCAAGGCTAAGGTTGCAATCCAAATTTTACATGTGTTGTTATAGGTGCATGATTTAGTTTTCCATGTGTTACAAATGTAAGACACTAATTATGCAATTGTTACATAAAATAGGAACATGAATGTGTAAAAGTTATAAAAAGTGTGGGAACTGATTCTACATGTGCATTAAATGCAAGATACCAATTTTTCAATTGAGAAGTTAAAAGTGCATGTTACCTTAAGTTACAAAGGCTTGCTTTTCTTTATTAAGATATATAATTACTTGAGCATACATAGAAGGAAAAATAAGGTAGGCAAGATAAGGAAGATGGTTTACAACAAGTTGACCTATGACAAGTCAACAAGTAAACATGAAACTATATACACTAGAAGAAACCTAGTATTATGCAACCATTCAATTTACGATTATATGCAAATAAATGTCATTTATAACTATGCTTTGGCATTTTGCAACTAATCACCATTTGTTTCAATCTATTATTTATCTTACAACGACATTGTAACTAATTTGCAACTATTAGGTTGTAAATCCTTCTATAATATTAGACTTTTTATCCAAAAAAGGCCTATATGTCCAATTAGTTACAAAAAATAGTCACAACTTGGTTACTTCTATGTAATTGTACATTTGCCTTTATATATATTAAGGTATTTAAAAATATATTAGGGATATATTTATATATTCAGGAATTTAATTATATTATATTTGTAACTATAATTTGCAACTAAAATAACTTACAACCAACATGTATAACTAAAACTCCATTAGTTGCATAAGTGAAGTCGCATGCAACATCTAATTGTAAATGATGACTGAGCATGATGTTTTCACATTCCGCATAGATGATGTATACACTCCGTATATACATCTTCATCCGTTGACCATTCATATAAAATTTGCAACTACTCACCATTATTTGCAACTATGTTATAACCCATTACAAAATGCCATGTGGCAACATAATAATTTTTAAAAAGTTAAGTTTTAAAATTACATATTGGATATTCATCATCTATTTTGGATGTTGTTAGATCATGCCTAATAAAAATTTGCCACATGGCATGTTAATTGAAATTTGGCCAAAATACATTTAAATCAATATTTAGGTAGGCATGTATGTAGGTAGGTAGGTGGGTAAGTAAACTAGGAAGTAAATATGTAAATATTTTAATTTAATTTTAGGTTTAGCCTTTACGGTTAAACCTTTTTCATTGGCTCATCCCAAATTACACATGTTTTTAATATAAAAATGTAAGCAACACACCTTTTTTATATACTTTTACAAAATGAAAATGGAAGACAAAACATATGGGATAAATGTTTTTGTTACAACCTAGTTTGTAACTAAATTGAAACTAAGCTGCAACAAAAAAATGTATCACATATCTTTTATTTTCTTTTTCAAATGTGTAAATTATATATCTAATAGGTAATGTACTAACTAATAACTAGAACTAATTGATTAACTAAACATTAAATAATTGTTTACCCACTTACCAACCTACCTATTACTTATTACCACCTACTAATTAGATAGTAATTAAGAATAGCATAAACTATTTAAATTATTGCATAAAAAATTATATCATTAAATAATATTTAAATTAATTAATTAATATAATAAGTAGTAAATAAATTTAATATTTATAATAAATCAATAAGTAGTTAATTTCCATTAATATTAAATTTATTTACTCTTTTATTAGTAAAAAAAATAAATTATATGATAAAAAAATTAAAATTATTGGATAATAATAATTTTCAGTAGTTAATAAATTTAGTAAGTATTTTAATTTAATTATTAATTATTACTATTCCAATGACAATGATTTCATTAGAGTTGGTTTAGGTGGGACGAGCTATAATTGTAGGTTGTACAAAAAGATAATTCCAAATTACAAATTTATTAAAGGTCGACTCCAAATTGAAATTTTAAAAAATAAACATTCTACAAGTTGTAATTAGTTGGAGGTGTTGTTACAAACCATGTATGTTTTTTTCTCTCATTCACTTAATTAAGAAGTTCTTTGAGTTCTAAAAGTTATATCATGTGCTCATTGAAAAAGGTAACAAATTGCTCACGAATGTGAAGATGACATAAATGAATATTTTGTTTCCTGTGAAGCGTGTCATGGAACAATATCGACCATTGATGGCAAATATGCATGTTGATGCATCAAGTAGCAACATTGATGTTAAAAATTTGAGCATGCTTTGTGACTTGGAATTGATTTCAAGGTTACATGCAATTTTGCCACACTTTAGATTCGATGCATACTTTATGTTATTTTATTGACGCGTTGGAGGTGTGCCAACTTGACCTTTATCGCCTTTCTTTGATCCATACACCAAGTTCAACGATCCTACCTTTGATGAACTCAAAGCTCTTGAATCACTAACTAGCAAGAATTTGTCAATGAGTTCATGCAAAGATTTGAACGGCGAGGAGGCCAATTGTGTCATCATTGAGTTTGTTGGTGCTAAATTTTCTGCGAACCAACATTGTCTTGCAACAAGTGCTTTAAAACTTGTGTTGAAGCCATACTTCCCTTTGGTCATGCCTCATCCAACATCAAGATGTGAAGATTCTACTCGAGCTTTAGTCCTTGAATTGGAGGTCAAATTTCCAAATCATGAACTTATGTTGGCATTGGGTGTGATCTATTTGAACTTCTAGGCTAAAAACTTGTAGGATGTTGAAAATGATTTCCACTAGTGCTTGATTGTGATCAATGCTATGTATTGTAGCCGGCAGAAAGTGGGAAAGGATGGGGTGTGGGTGGATGCTTTGCTTGATCCATATGAATTGGATTTGTAATGCTTGTTTTCTAAAATGACTATGGTTGCAAATAGTGAGTCGGTGTTGAAAGAGGCGTTGGATAAAAACCCGGTAGCTCGATTGTGGGCAAAGATTACTTCTTCTTCCATCTTCAAGATCAAAATTCTAGAATTCATCAAGTTGGCTAAAATAACATGTGTTCATGTTTTGGGATCTTTCAATGATGAATGGTGGTTTTCAGCAGTGGCTTTGATAAAAAAACAAGTTAAGGAACCGTTTGTTGTGCCATTTGGATCTTTGCACAACAATTATACAAACTTGAGGACTTCCCATTTGAAGTGGCCATTTACCTTTTTGGGCAACATGAAAACCTGATATTGTATTGATTCTTGAAAGTAGAAATTTCATTACTAGCGATAGTTAGGTTTTCTTCCAAGTCCCCTTTGTTGGGGCAACCTTCCTTGTCCATTGGCACAATGCACACTCATAATATGAATTTTAAAACTGCCTTATTTTTTTTGAAATTCTGGCCTATTTGTGAGTTTTGGAAAATTATTAATCCTTATTAGTTGCTTGCATGTTTGATGGTCAACAAATAGTACGACATGGAATTTAGAGTGGGATTTGGAACTTTGGGGTTTTTTCTTGTATCTTCTAAGTTCCTGCATTTTATTTGCTGCTTGCATCATGATTCATGGTTAGAACTTGACACTTGTGGATTGTGTTGGGCTGTGGTGTAGGGACACTACTTTGCTCTAGGCAAAGTCTCAAGTTTGAGATGGGGGGTTAAACTCCCCAAGTAGTGCTTTTGAACTTTGCAGCATGCACTTGGGTAGACCCATTCACTCAGTTTCAGAGTTCTGAAACGTCTTGATTCGCCACATTGCCTCCGCAATAAAAACACACAGTCATCAAACTCTAGCCCTTGAAAAATAAAATGATAGCCAAATACATAACCAAAAAAAGAAGTAGTAGCCAATTGTTTTATTAAACAAATGGCTGGAGTAACCATACTACACACTCCGTCCTGCTAAATGTTGGCTGAGTGGCTACTTCAAGAAATCCCAAAAAAAAGCCGCTGGCTGGTTTAGTAATTTGTGGAACCTTGTACGTGGACACTCTCAGAGCAGTGAATGTGAACAACCCCCAAAAACAGTTGACAAAAGGGTGTGTGAGCCCAGTCACAATGATGATGATATCATATGTGCAGTTTATGCTGAAAGTTACCAATAGAAGTGGTCATTCATAATGGATGGTGTTAAGGAGAGATTGGGCTAATTGCCAGTTACTTTAGATGAAGCACCACGACTTTCACAATTTCTGCAAACAGTCATGAATGTGGTGGCTATTTTACTCATTATACACAATTTGCTATGTATACTCACTTAATTTAGGTTCCAGAACTGCAATTTGGTCGATATAAATTAAAACTACTGACGGTTCCTACTGGAAATGATTTTAATGCTCAAGACTAAATAACCGGCAAACTGGGCTCCATTATCAACTCTTAAGTCACCACTTATGCCGTCTGGGAGAGGCCAGTCCTGCACATAATTGTCGAGTTAGATCACAAATCAATCCCATTGTTTGATTGGGATTAAGTCTATGACCACTTACTCATCATAACTCCCATATTTTGATGGGGGATCTTTATTGGGACCTGCTGTTAAGCAACCCGGATTTGGTGGTGTTTGAGTATATTCTTTAATGGGGGTTGAAGAGTTGTGGAAATGCTAGCTTGGGTATGCAGCTCACATACTGGGGTGTAATTGGTTATGATTTCAGCTCTTAACAGTCTGTCAAATTTCTCTCATTTCAGCCACAGAATAATGTGATCAGTTACTTTGCACCTTGAAATAAAAATCACAGTGGAACTGAAATCGCCACACACTTGCTTTCACACTTTGATTGTTTGAACAGCCCCTTGGTAATAAAGAGTGCACGACCATTGAACTAAATTCTGGAGGAGATACTTGGATTGTTCTCTTTCTTTCATTAATTCAAAGATAGACAACTGTGCTGCATTCTTCTGAGGGTCGGCAGTCAGCTCAATGGTTCAATGTAAGGTTCCTTGAAGCCAACCCTGTAGCAACTAGCAACCCTAATAAGGGACAGCAAAGAATGCTAGAACCCAAGCATTGCATGATACTGGATGTTATAACTTTTATGCTGTGTCATTAGGTGGTCAAAGTGATCAAGCTCTTGTTGCAGGGGTGGAAGTGATTGATTCTTTTCATACCACAAGGAATTGGGAATTTTGGCTTTGCATTACAATTGCCTACAAGGTGCAGTGAAATACACTCTAAAGTTTTTGTTAGGATGTTTGTGCAGTCATCCTTCTTGAATCCTTGAACCTTGAGTAAAACTTGGTCTGCTTTCACAAAATCAAGAGGAGAAACTGCACACCACGTGATAAATGGATAGAAGCAAAAGGAATTCAATTTAGGAGACTGTCAAACTTTGGCTTCCAGCATGAAATTCCATCGATTTATAATGACAATAATTAGTATGAAACCTACAATCAACAGCACTCAGAAAGAACATCTCAATCAAGTGCCATGCAATCTATTTCACAAACCTATTAGGCTTTGGTCAAGCTTGGGGTTGTCCCTAAGTGTGGTAGGCAATCCCTTGTGTGCCAAACATAAAGAATTAGGCAAATGAAATATTCTTGATTGATGAAACATTTGGTGGAATGGGCTGTGGACGTGTTTGGTATATTTCTTAAACAAAACGTTCTTTGACAATGTTCTGTGTACACTCCCGTCACCCGAAGGTACGAGCAGGTCCACCTGTTGCAGTACGATGGACTATAAACTTTACTTTGGATGGAGTACAGACTTCACATGGTGTGAAAATAATTTGCGACCTGTATTTGTTCACAAGGACACAGCAGTCTCCATGAGGCTCAGCATTTAAAAAATGAGTGCTTCTAATTGGTAGGCAATAATGACTGGTCCAGGTGGTAGCATTGAAATAGTCTCTCGCCCAGTGTTTTTATTCGCGGCAAAATTTTGCCATTTTGCAAAAATACAAGGGCCGAGCTATATGGTCAAAAGCTTTATTGAAAAATTTCCAATTTTTTTGTCAGATTTCTAGGAAGGAGGCTATGGAATCTCCCAAAAGTAAAATAAAATTGGGTGATTTCATAGCTTTTCTCCTAGAAAATTGCCAAATTTAGATATAGTAGTTCTAGCAGGTCACAAAATATAGCAGGATTCCTAATTTTTCTACTTCTCTATCTGCCTTGTAGCCAAATTTAGCTAAATCCTCTTGTGGCTGATTGCCACTTTGGGTGTGACATAAAATTGAAAAATAAAACATTGCTCTCACGTATACTATCCTATTTTGATGTTTATGGGTGAGGCTGGGAGGACAATTCGCACTCTATGTTGGGTGTCATAAACATTGGTAGAGGCCCAAATAGGATGGACCTGCTAAAACACTAATTTGGTTCTATGTCGACATATATGCATCCATTGACATAGTAGTTTGAAATCTTAAACTATGGAAATATTCAAATTTGGAGCTCACAGGGGACTACGTATTTTCTTATTAGTACTAGCTAATCAATTGTGTGTGCATCCATAATTTTCTCTTTGGTAATGGGCCTTGTCGATCAGCCCATCACATTAAAAATGTTCAATTTTCTGGACATTCCCAACATTAGTATTATATAGTCTTTCAATTTGGCACATATATGTAAGTTACAAGAGTAGAACATTGGGCAAAGGATATGGGATAATCTGTTGGGAACAACTTGGGAAACTCATGAAAACTTGAGCACACATTGGGAACATAATAAGGAACATGTTGAGAACCATTAGGAACAAGAGGAACATATTGGGAAAACTTAGGTGAACTATATGTATTTCTTGCCTACCTCAAAAAGAAAAAGAAAAAGCAAAAACTAGCACATTATCAACTAATACCAATTTGCCCAATTGGCTGCCTAGAATTTACATTCCTAAAGGGTCTTGAGCACCACTTTTTGCCACTACCAATACCCCTTCTTTGATTGTCAGTATTCACGGTTTAAAAAATTTAAATAAAATTTACGAACAACTGACAAGAAGCCATTGCATTAAGAATTGGAACCACAAAACCAAGGGGAGAGAGCCAAACCCCAACAACCAGGGAACTTGCTGAATGAGGTTATCTAACCTAGGGAGTTGATAACTCCACCTACCTCTTAACCCATCCCTTGAACAAAGAGATGAATGTAAGCATCACAGCGTATCAAACTTAGAAAGAAACTTGCTAGCACCCCTTTGAAGTTTGGCAATGTCTCATAAATTATGCTCCCATTGAAGCCTCCTGTAATCAATAAGCCTTCCAGGATTTGATGGCCTAAACCAAAGTCAGACTGAGGAGAGCTTATGAAGATTGCATCATTCCATTCCATCCGGATATTCCAAACCACAACACCCTTTTGTAGAGTCCAGAGAGGGGCCATCTTTTAGAACCTCTCCAGCAACTTCTTCTGGAAGAGGTTATTTCTAAATGTCAAAAGCCTGCATTAATCGCAGGTCAAGTAGGAGGATGGCTGTAAGGAGAATAAGATCGACAATGTCCATGCTTGCTTAGTGTGCTCTGGGGCACTCAAAGAACCTATGACAAGTGGTTTCAGCGACTGATTCACTACAGTGCATGTATGTAAGATCAGCATTCTTGTTCATTTTTCTCTCCATGAGTTGACGGCCATCGCTTTGTGGAGAATGAGTTGATCACCATGGTTTTGTGGAGAATAGCTGAGATGAAACTAGCATTCTTTTTTGCAAGTTGTCTTTGCCAAACATCATTCCAGTGGATTTTGATTAGCCCTTCCCATTTCTGTGAAATGAACAGTTCACAGCTCTTTCAATTGGAAATAAACAAGGAACTGATCTCTAAAGTGCAAAAATTGAAGTAGGGCCAGGTCATAGTAGCAGGATAATATTATTATATGCATAAGAATTGTGCATGAATTACATTATGTTGTGCACATGTTTATTGCACATCAAACATGGCAAGTCCATTGAAATGTTTTTTTAACATTCTTGATGTTTTGGAATAGCGTCAAAAATCTTACAGTTGTACCTTTGAAATTTACTTATTTATTTTTTCTTTTAATGTTATGTCATGACCATTTTTGATTGCCGCAAAGGTTCATTTCATTCAACAAGCTTTATTACTTGATTTTCAAAATAATGCACTTCCTGAATATCCATAATATTTAAATGTTCAAAAATTGCAGCCCTTTAATGTAAAGGGCAAGTAAATTACAACACTTCATTGTAAAAGTTCGAGGCCTTTCAAAATTCAAACTTAAAACACTGAGAATTCAAATATCCACAAAAATATTATTTTGTAATTGGACTCAAATGACTAGGGTAATCAAAGCTCACACATTGCCATACCCTGAGATAGAAATGTACCAGTGTTGTGTGGTTATTTGAATTCAAGAAGAACTGCCAGTTCCAGTTTTTAAATTATTTCAGATTCAGGGACCCACCAGTTCGGGTTCTTTGTTAAAAAATCAAGAATTAAAAAACTGTCGCTCCAATCATTCTTAAAGAACCAATGGGTTTCATCCAAGAACAGGCCATCAACTCATGGTTCTATGGCTGGTTATTTAAAATTTGAAAAATATGAGAATTGCGGTTAAATATCAGAACCAAGTCTTTGATATTTTTTGAGCCCTGTGGTTACGCATCTTAAGAATCACCCTGATAACCGGGGTCTGTTCCTATTTTTAATTTCCACTCAACACTGATTCATACCTTCACTATGATAAAGTACAATCCAATACCACTGAATAGTGTTAACATGCCTAGTTACTTGCCACTCACAATTCTACACCAAATTCAATACCAAAAGTTCAATGGGGTGCATTGATTCTCAAACAAAATCAGAATTATAGAATGTACTTTGTTTTGGAGCTTGAATAATGGGCTTCATTCCATGTTGAGTATTACAACCAGTAATCCTTGGTTGCAAAGCTTGTGGGGCACAGATACAGCGCTTCTAGGGGGTCAATATTGCAATCTGTAATCCTCTGCTGAAAGGTTTTTGATCTCACAGTTTAGTTATGCAACTGTTAAGAACTAACTTTTCAAAAGTGGTCTTTGTCATTGAGTAAAGGGCAGGATTTCAGTCTAAATTTGAGGGACCTTACAAAAGTGGAAGATCCCAGCGAAGCCCTGAAAAGGGATCTTCCAGTTCTATAAGGTCCCTCAAATTTGAAAAGTTCTTTATGCAGGGTACGAAACAGCTTTTCCACTCTTCCTGGATTTTGGGGCCCTCAGTTGGGCCCTCGAAACCCGGAAGAGTTTTGAGCCCTTCCTTACCCTATACATTACCTGTCTCCCAAGAAAACTCCTTCAAAGTGAAACTCTTAAATCCTGGAAAAAACGGTGCAATTACGCTTTTCTTTGTAACCTTGAAAAAGAACCTAGTGCAACGGACAGTTGATGAAACTTTTTTCCGGTCATCCATCGCATTCGGATCCCATTATCCTAAAGCTGTGAAGTATGAATGTGGTTGCTTAGCTACGTCTTCTGTTGGATGAGAAAATCATACAGGACGTAGCGTGACTTGGGGCCAATTCAACCCAATTGAGTTGTACTCTTTTTCTTGAGAAATTTCTCTCGCATTTTCTGTTGTGTATGCGAGCTTCAGGCAATTGCGCCTAGAGAGCAAGAGAGAGAAAGGGACACACACGCACACATTTTGTTGACACTGGTGGCAACCGTCCGTTTGACAATTGTTGTTGAATGTTGCGCTTTTGTCGTTTGCTGAAGGAAAGAGTTAAGATTCCTTGTTCGGAGTTTTGTGAGATTGAAGAGCGTATTAGAGAGTAATCGGCTTACTGATGGCTACTTTTCTTTGTTGTTTTGAGTAATGCGATTGAAGCAAATTTGTGGAGTTTCCACATGGGGGTTTTCCGAGCTTTGGAGTACGACGGGAGGCTTGTTACAGAGATGGAGCACCTAGGTGCGTACTGAGGGTTGAAGTTCGGTTGTGGATTCATACCCAAGTTGACGGTGTATTCATTAAACCTTTTGGTGGTCGTTTCAGAGAGATGTAGAGTTGTATATAAGGTAAACTTTTTATTTTGTGTGGTATTGTTTCAGAGGCAAGTAAGCTTCGGGAAGCTCAAATAGGACGAGGAGGAGGCCATTTGCAAGTGTTGAAGTGGCAACAAGTAGTGGATTGAAGGATAAATTCCTTTCTGTGACTCTTTGGAGGGGGTGGATGTTGGAGTTTGGTGGGTACTGGGTCGTGAAATGAAGAGCAGGGGAAGTTGAAAGATAGAGAGACAGAGAAGGGAGGCGCCCCCATCTCTCGCCATTTGGATTTGGCCGAGTTCCAATGGGGAACTGTTGTTCAGGGCCAGCTCCACCACCAACATCACCCAATAACAGAAAGAAGCATAGGAGAGCTAACCCATACGCACAAGATGGATACTGCCAGCCGGGGAGCGGTAACTTGATTCTCAAGAAACAGGAGAAGACAGACTTGCGAAAAGAGTATGGGCTTGGTAGAGAAGTAGGGCGCGGGGAGTTTGGCATCACGTACATGTGCACTCATAAAACTACACAGGCGGTTTATGCGTGCAAGTCCATCTCCAAGAGCAAGCTTCGGACACCCGTGGATGTGGAAGACGTGCGGCGTGAGGTAGCCATCATGCAACACATGCCACCCCATCCTCACATTGTCACTCTGCGAGCCGCCTATGAAGACGACGATGCCGTGCACCTCGTTATGGAACTCTGTGAGGGTGGAGAGCTTTTCGATCGCATTATTGCGCGCGGCCATTACACGGAGCGGGCCGCCGCAGGTGTCACGCGTACCATTGTCGAGGTCGTGCAAGTGTGCCACAAGGAAGGCGTGATGCACCGCGACCTCAAGCCTGAAAACTTCCTTTTCGCAAACAAGAAGGAGAATTCGCCCCTGAAAGCCATCGATTTCGGGCTTTCTGTGTTCTTCAAGCCCGGGGATAGATTTTCCGAGATCGTTGGAAGCCCCTATTACATGGCGCCCGAGGTTTTGAAGCGGAACTATGGCCCTGAAGTTGATGTGTGGAGCGCGGGCGTCATTCTTTACATTCTTCTCTGCGGAGTGCCGCCGTTTTGGGCCGAGACAGAGCAGGGAGTAGCGCAGGCGATTCTGCGGGGAAAGCTCGACTTCAAGCGAGAGCCATGGCCGAAGGTGTCTGAATCTGCCAAGTCGCTAGTGCGGCACATGTTGGAACCAGACCCGAAATTGCGATACAGTGCACAGCAGGTTCTGGATCATCCATGGATGGTCAACTCGAAGAAGAATCCGAACGTGCCTCTTGACGCTGTAAGGTCGAGGTTAAAACAATTCTCAGCGATGAATAAGCTGAAGAAGAAAGCACTGCAGGTCATCGCTGAGCATCTCGGCGGACAGGAGATCGAGGGCTTGAAGGATATGTTCCAGATGATGGACACTGACAAAAGGGGTGTCATCACTTTCGACAATCTGAAAGCTGGATTACTGCATATAGGTTCCCAGCTCACAGAGGGAGAGGTCAGATTGCTGATGGAAGCAGCAGATGTCGATGGTAACGGAACTCTTGACTATGGTGAGTTTGTTGCAGCAACAATTCATCTGCAGCGCTTGGACAATGATGAGCATTTGCATAAAGCTTTCAACTTCTTTGACTCAGATGGTAGTGGATACATAGAGGTGGAGGAGCTCAGGGAAATTCTGGGTGACGATATGGCTGTTAATGGGACTGATGTGATCACAGACATCCTTCAGGAAGTGGACATAGATAAGGATGGTCGCATCAGCTTCGACGACTTCGCTGCAATGATGCGTAGAGGTACAGATTGGAGAAAAGCATCTAGACAGTATTCGCGGGATAGGTTCAACAGCCTCAGCACAAGATTGTTCAGGGATGGTTCTACTAACCCTCCAATTTATTCCAAGAGGAATGAACGTTAACACCTGATGACTATGTCAGTAAGATGTAAATCATAAGATTGCCATTACAAGCTTTGTTGACCCCTTTGCCCTATTTGGGTAAAGCAAGCCATCAAGGGAAGACTTGGTTTTGTGGAATGTCTGTGCATCACAGGTGTTGGCTTCACCAGCCAGGGTTCTTACAACCTTTGGATTTTACTTAAAGAGAGTTTTGGAGGAAAGCTGTCTCATAATATTGCTCAAGAATTACTGTCAATGTACTATCAAGGCTGTCTGAAGTTCACGAGCTCTCTTAGTTGGTCTGATTGGATGAAGTCACAGAATAGTATTGAAGATGGGGAGAGAAATGGTATTTCGGTTGCAGTATCCTTTAGAATCCTTCTATTGGTAGAAGATTTTGTTGACAGTTTTTTCAGGTGAGGTGGAGGTTTGATTGATATGGCAGTGAGAGTTAGCTGAGGACATGATGTACATTGGCTGAGTAGGAGGGAGAGACAAGACACTTCAATAGTGTGATGGCCTCCAAAGTGTCAGATAATTCATCACATGGTTGCCACCTCCACAACGGTACGATCATCTGATTATTCTCATGTCTCCCTTGCTGTGCTGTATTTTGCAGCTCTTGATCACATGTTGAATGTGTTCAGTTTTAACTCCAAGTTGAAGAAAAGGGAGAGCAAATTGTTCTTACATGCTTTGTTTTAGGGCTTGTTGTAGAGGCCAGTCAGTAAACTATGCTTGGAAACAGTTTGATGGATATGGACAATACACCTTCTGTATGGTGACCCGCGAGCGATACTTGTGCACATGAAGGGTCAAGGAAAAACTGCCTTCAAAATTCTTTTTCCTGTGCCACACATGACATCGGACTTGGTCCTTCGTGCAGTAGAAAATTGCTTGCTCTCAAGAGGAAGTTGCTGAAGTTGGTGCTATCCTGGATTTTTGAAGTGCACAACTCGAAGATCCAGACAAATCTGCATGGCTTGGTGTCTTCTTAGTTGAGCCTGGTTTTGCAGTCACAGATGGGTTTCAACTGTCTGGAAACCAAACATTGCTGGGTAAGAGGTATTGAAAAAAGTTGGGTATTCAGCTCCCTAAATACATAGTTCCTGAGTTGCCATTGGGATTTGGGTATGAGTTAGATCAAAACAGTATGATCTCACTGCTCTTCTTCACCTCTGGGACCACAATCTACTTCTGGAGTTCCCAGACAGGCCACAGTCTGCATTTGTGGAGTCAGATTCTTCTCCGAATCATTTTGGCCAGCAGTTCTTAGTTCTTACCAAGGAGGTTAATCAGACTCAATTAATGGCACCAGTCTTCATGCACTGTCACCCTGAACTAGCTTCTCCAGTCTGGAGTCTGCTGAAGGAATCAAGTTTTGGACAGTTTTGCATGCACAGTTTGCAGATAGGTAAACACTTCCTCAAAATGATTACCGTGTTACCCCCTCATCCTTTCTCACTTGTTGGCATTGGACTTCCTCTCAGCTGTATTGCTCAACTGCAGTTTTAAGTTTGGAAGAGAAAAGAGTTTTGAGCTTTGTGCAGTTGCATATGGAACCCACATTATGATTCTGAGTACCAACTTATTTGCAGCATTTGGAATGTGTTTCCTGAAACAATAGTCTCTGTCCTGCATGGCACTATGATCAGTAAAGAGCAAACAAATGCTTGTGACTAGCAGAGGCAAAAGCTGAAACCACTCATTTTGAGTAGGTTTGCTATTGTGAACCTACTCAAATGTTCAAGTACAAATGAAGATACTCCATTAACACCCTTTCCAGGGTTGCTTTTGGTATGTAGTACTGGTAAACAGAAAACACTGCAACTTATTTATCCAGGTGTGAGAGCTTGGCAAATTGCTCAGGTTGATTGGTCTTTTCAGGCTTGTCATATAACAAGCTTGTTTCACTAAGAAGCAAGTTAAGCCTGATTCTTTACTTGTGATGATGTAAACCTGCAACTTATTGCAAGATATGGGAAAAAGAAATAGTTTGTGTTCGAATTTATACCATTACATTGACATCAGTGGTTTTTTTTTTTTCAAATTTGTGAAATTAGGTGGGTTGGTGATCCTGCCCAGGAGGACTTAAGGGTAAATAGAAAACTTTAGGATTCCTCCTGAAGCCATCCTCTAAATATGGTGATCTTAGAGAAAATTTCCTCTTTTCTTTCTCTCCAGGGTGTAAAAATTTGCCCAAAAAAGAAACACTTATTGCTATGCCTAAATGTTATTATGATCGATTAATTTTATTGCTCTAGAATAAGTTTTTTGAAACTGGCCAACATCCATAATTGCAAAGAAGACCATGTTAACAGTCTCATGCTATTCATAGCATGTTCTTCACGGCAGGATTAACATGGTCTTCTTTCCAATTAGTAATTGGAAAGATGATCACAGCTCCTGTTATTTCAGTGTAAGGACAAGGGACCGTTCAAAGGGGGCATAGATTGTATCGAACACATTAAAATTGTGCTCAGTTTCAAATTCTTTTTATCCCCACATAAATAAATGATGTTTAACTTGGAAAGTCACAAATTGGAATCTTTTTAAGGTTGTGTGACCATCACCATCAACCTAAAAGCCATCCAAGATCAATTATAAGGTCTATTATACTTTACAGTTGGAGTTTCAAATTGAAGTGCTCTCATAAAAACCATTAATCTCAAGGCCATTTGTTGACACATAATTTAGCTTATAAATAAAAATCCCAAGTCCCATGCCCCATGAATTTGGGTTAATGATGATTCCATGTTGAAAATAACATGTACATTACTCTTCAATTAACCGCTGTCATGTAATTAATTGTCTTTAATGGTTGATAATTTGCCAAAGATTGTTGAAGAATGCCATTACATGGTGAAACTTTTAAATGTCCTTTATGTGTTTGGTGGGCAATGGTGTTTAGGATATGGGCCACCATCTTTCCCACATTTTGCACAGAGTCATGGAAATTGTAGCACCATTCCAGGTTAGGTTCAACAATGAGTAGGTGTAGAAATAATTTCAAGTTCAAGTGGTAGAAATTTCTTCAAGCTTCACAATTTCTCTGGCGCAACATTTCAGGGGACCCAATCGTAGGATCTTCTAGTAGACAGCATGTAGAGCCTCCAGTAAAGATGCAATCTCATTTGGAAGTTCAATTGGAAGAAATTGAATGTTGACCAAGGTACTGCCTGCCCTAATCATTATTGGACTCACATGGTTAGGGCTGGAAGGCCGAATCCTTCGTTCAAATTGCCCCTAATGAAGAGAAACCTATCTTGAGTTGGATGAACATGACAGGACTCCATACTTGCTTGTAGGGCCCACTTGAAATCATCCATCAACCCAAATCAGGTTGATTGGACATTGGACCTTTAGGAGTTAATTATCTGTGCGTCAACTCAAACAAATTTATTGGTGGAGCTAATAAAAATGGCACATTCTCAGTTTTCAACCAATCATTGTGGCCAGGCTTCCTGCATTCATAAGCTGGTTTCAATTTGGAGTCACAACCAGCCAATTTTTTTTCAAGGATGGCTGGTTGCCACGGTGGCTACACAGCTCATGTATGGAGTAGCACAGCTGGCTAAAATTATGTGTGAGGTGGAGCTGAGATGGCAATTTTTTCCAACTAAAAGTGGCTATGATGATGAGTTGTAAATTGACAATGTCTGCAGAGTGGTGACAACAATCAAAGTTGTCATCAACCATACTGGCAACATGTCCATCGCCAAGGGTCTGTATTTGACGAGGGGGCTATTGCTGAAGGGGAATTCTTGGGTCCATAAAATTAAGATGCTTTGTTTATAATTTGTAAGACTATACTTCAAATTCCAAATTCCAAAATTAAGATGCTTGCTTCAACAATCAAATTCTGACCATCCTCCTGCAAAATTCAGAAATGAAGAGATCCAAAAATCTTAAAACCATAAAGATACTTCCAAAATTTGAAACAGTTGAACTTTGATACATACTGCTTCTGAAACCCTAAATCCATAAAGCCATGTTCTCCTAGTGCAAAATCCGGACATCCACATATTTTCCACCAAAATCCATATACTAAAAATCAAAAGGCTTGCTTCAAAATCTGGACATTCTCCCCCAATTTCTCTACCAAGCTGAAAAGCCATGCACCATTGAAAAAAAAAGAAAAAAAAATGGGTCCCTCAAATTAAAACTAAACCCTAAAGTGTAATGTGAGCAAGGGAAAAATGCAAATAGAAATTGATGTAAGAACTTAAGGTTACAAAAAGGGTACTTTATATTTCAAAAGTTTGCCACATCCTTATTTGCCACTTAACTTTTCTTTGTACTTGCTAAGTCCTCCAAAAAACCTAGAGAGTTTCCATGAACTTGCTTGTAGCTATGCATTGACATAGTAGTGGGTTTTGCCTTACAACTTGGCAATGGCCTGATCGTAAGGAAAGTTATGGAATGTAAAATATTGTTGCCTATAAGGATCCAAGTGTAAGCTGAGCCAATTTCACAACCGGTTCTTCATGAAGTTGAAAGTGTTAAATGTGTGCTTGTCTTCAACAAAACCAAGAACTTGGACATCAATCATTTTTGCTAGCTTCATGTATTCTAAGAGTTTATGCTTGAATGTGGGAGATATGGTGATTTTGCACCAAAGCCAAATCATTGGATTCAAATTGCTCTCAAAATCACACATGACAACTTTGAAGTTGTGGATCATGGTCATTTTGAAATGAGAACATTGTAAATCCAAATTGTGAGATGACAACAATGCAAGGATAGTCTTCCTAGTTTGACCAACCGTGGAAGGCACGCATAATGTTGCCTTCAAGACATTCAAGTGAAAGCAAAAATTACTCTTTGCATGTATAATGTTTGTAGCCCAAAACTACGAATAGACGACACCTAAAGCAGTCATCACCTCATGATTTGGGAATTGCTTTTCCAACCCTAACACCAAACCCCAAGCTACACCTTCACACTCCTCTTTCACCTCGTTGATTACCCAACTTAATGCAAGTTTGGTGATGGGTTAAAGACCACCAACACCATCAATATTATTTAAATATAAATGATACTTCTGGCCAACAAAGGAAAATACCAAGTAATCTTCTCCACCATTGAAATCAGAAAACCATTCCATAAGGTTGGAATTGGTTAATGTTTCAATAACGTTGAAATTGTCAAAAGTTGGGTCCTCAAATTTTGCATATGGGTCAGAGTAAAGGCTATAGAGTTCTTGTTGGGCTACTTTCACAATTTCCACAAAGTTGCAAACAAAAACATCTTTAATTTGTGCAACCTTGATCAAGTTATGAACACACTCAAATAATGGAAGAATGCAACGCAACCCTAGAATTACCTCCACATCACACAAAAAATTTAGGTTTTTCCTTGCAACATCATTTCATTGATTCTTCGCATGCATTTTGACCATGAAAGGACGAAATTCCGAACATACTCACTTAGTTGGAGATAGCATGGAGATCCCAGCAAGTCTTTGCATTTTGAAAGAATTTGTTTCCTTATGTTGCAATAGATTAACCAACTTTTGAAATTCAACAAATTTCTTCCAACTATGTGCAAAAAAATGTACAAACTTTGTAAGAAAAGTTGCAGTCAATGCACAAGTGGGACATCAAACAAAGTAATGATAGTGAGATTTGTCTTGGGGGCAAAATAGTGGACCCACATAACGAAAGGAACCACTTCCTCATTGAATTGTTGAGTCACGCCTATCTTATGACCTTGGAACACACTACTACCATCGCAACCAATGCTAACCAACTTCTTAATAAGGCTTTTTGAACCTAATCCACCAAAATCAATCAAGCATTTCAACATTAGCCCAAAAATGTTGTTAGAAGTGGCAAACATACCCATTGTTTCCAAACAGAGCAAAATCATAATCCTTCTCCATTGTTACACCACATATAAGTGGATAGACAACCATTAGGTGTTGTCAATTGTAATAACCTCGTTTGCACTAATTGCAATAAAAGAAGTAGTTGCAAATGCCACTTTGGTGCTTCCAACAAAACCCCATGCATCATTTTTGCCATCCCTTAACCCAACCCGTCAATCCAATGTTTTCAAGAAACAAATTTCACTTTTAGTAGTTGAAACAATTTTTTCAAGTTCTCATAATTAGACATGGGACATCCATGGGTAAGGAGATGGAAAATAATAACAAATTTGACATATTTTCATCTTTGTTCAAATGGGACATCGACTTATAGTCAGTCCAAGACAAAAGGGTAGTTAGTAGATGTGTAACACCACTCATTCTTTGCATGGACATAATCTTTGTTGAAGTAAAAGCTGCCATCATCAACCCCAAACATGGAAACCTTGGCCTTGTGGTGGCCTTGGTGTTTCAATAGATTGTTTAGTTTGGGGCCAACAATTTTTTTTTTTCCCTTCAACAAATGTACACACCATACAATGAACATGATGCATTCGAGCACCCTTTTCATTGAACATCAACTCTACCCATGGCAAGGAAAAAATCCACACCTTGAAACTTCCATGCATGCTCATACAATTTTTTTAATTTTTTTTTGGACCTTTTTAAATTGAACTAGCAACATCCTTGCACCTGTCATCATTAGGTGACACAATAATAGGAACAAAAGGGGAGGATTCAAGGGGGAGGGGGGGTGATGGGCCAACCTCACCTTGAAGGATTCAAGAAAATGGGAAAATTGGCATGCATGCTCATACATAAACCTTTTAGGCATTTATGGAGGGGCCATGAAAATGAATTTTGGACTCTATGATAAGTTTGAAAAGAAATAAAACCAAGAATCTTGAAAGACAACAAATTTGCAAAGGTTAATTTTTTTTTAAAAACTTCAAATTCAAAACCACAAAAACTTGAGTAAAATGGAATGTTAGAAATTGATTTTAAAAATTGAAGAAAATCAAGAAATAAGACTAATCTAAATCTTGAAAGACAATAGATTTGCAAAGGTTTTAGTGGGAAAAAAAACCTTAAATTCAAAGCCACAAAAAACTTGGAAAAGTGGAATGTTGGAGATGGATTTTGGCTACTAAAGGGAATCAAGAACTTAAGCATAAAACTATTAAGATGTGGCATATTTGCAAAAACTCTAGGGGGAAAAAAAAAAAAAACCATAAATTCAAAGCAACAAAAACTTGGGGAAATGGAAATTTGGAAATAAATTAAACTAAACTTGTACAATCAATTTCTAAATAAAATGGAAAATATTT